>Ga0102943_1000207_pt1 | contig 41196 bp, 30 predicted proteins | sample SalPonC_black_MG_FD_78174 | JGI IMG/M metagenome (GOLD analysis project Ga0102943, IMG submission 78174) | Salt pond soil microbial communities from South San Francisco under conditions of wetland restoration - Salt Pond MetaG... | ecosystem: Environmental > Aquatic > Marine > Intertidal zone >...
CCGAGGCCGAACCGCTGCGCGACAACGCCTACAAGCTGCCGCTGTTCGAGGGCATGCTGACCGAAGAGCTCGACAGAGCCCGGGAGACACTGACATGACCGAAGGCCTGGATCCGATCCCCGGCAACTGGTACCACATGACCGAGAAGGAGCAGAAGTTCCGTGTAGTCGGCGTGGACGAGGACGCGCGCACCGTCGAAGTGCAGTATTTCGACGGCGCCGTGGACGAGTTCGATCTGTCGCGCTGGTACGCGCTCGGCATCGAGACAATCGAGCCGCCGGCCGACTGGACCGGCCCGGCAGACAATATCCGCCGCGACAACCTCGACGACTCGGCGACCGACATGCAGCGCGAAGACTGGGAAGGCGCCTACGACGAGGCCGCCGAGAAGGAGCGCGCCGGACCGCGGCGGCGGACGAAGCGCTGAGACCGGCGCGGTCGCGAACGACGACCGCAGCCCGCGGCGCCGCCCGCTTCGGCGGCCGCCGATTCCGTGCGAGAATGGTTGTCATTGGCAATTGGCAACTGGCTATTGGCTATGGTCAATGGGAAAGGGAGCGGCATCCATGGACAAACCCATCATTCTGCGCGAAGAGGAAGCCCGGGAACTGCGCGAGAGCTTCGACTACAACGACCGCAACGGTGACGGGCGCATCGAGTTCGACGAGTTCGTGAACATGCTGGAGGACCTCGAGGCGGGCGTCAGCGAGGAAGAGGCGCGGATCGGCTTCCGGGAACTCGACACCCACCAGGACGGCTCCATCGCTTTCGACGAATTCGTCGACTGGTGGCGCCAGCGCTAGCCCGGCATCAACGGGCGCGTGGAATAGGCGCTTGAAACCAGAGGAATCAACAGCGGAGGATCAGGGATGAATTTCAACCACCTGGCAATCGGTCTCGCACTCCTCGTCGCCGGCTTCGCCGCGGGAGTGACCACCTCCGTCGCCATCGCCGAGCGGGACGATCCGCTCGTCTACGTCGTCGACTTCATGCAGGTCGACCCCGCGGACAAGGCCGCCTACGAGCGTCTCGAGCGCGAGACCTGGAAGGCCGTGCACGCCGAGCGCATCGAGCGCGGGCTGATGCGCGGGTGGGGGCTGTACCAGGTGCGCTATCCGCTTGGCACCGCCAAGGAGTACGACTACGCGACGGTCAACGTCTACGACTCGTTCGAGGACGCCGAGCGCGACCCCGCCCTGCTCTTCCCCGACGTGCATCCGGAACGCTCCGTCGAGGACGTGATCGCCGAGACCCGCGCGGCGCGCGAACTCGTGCGGGGCGAGATCTGGTACCGGCTGGACGGTCTCGGCGACGCCGACTTGGCGCCCCGGTAACCCTAACCCGCCAGCAAGACGCGCAAGCCCGGCCGCCGGCCGGTTCAGGGCGCCTCGAGGACTTCGATCAGCGGCGCCAGCTGGCGCTCGTAGCGCTTCCAGCGTCCGGCGGAAGCGGTATAGATCGGCTGGCGGACCTGGTGGCCCGACAGGACGTGCACCGGACGCGCATTCTCGTGGAATGCCAGGCAACGCGCATCCCAGTCGAGCCCGAGATAGCGGATCAGCCGCCGGCTCTCGCCTTCCTGGTCGGCGAGCAGCGACTCGTACTCGACGGTATGCATAGCGTCGCCGAACAGCCGGTACCAGTGCTGCATCAGCCGTTCGTAGTCACGGTAGTAGAGCCCGAGCTCCCGCAGGTCGAACGAATACTCGTTCCCGGTCGCGAAGAAATGCACGAAGTTCGAGACGCAGGTATCCAGCGCATTCCTCCGGCAATGGACGATGCGCGCGCGCGGGAACAGCAAGCGAATCAGTCCGATGCGCACGAAGTTGCCGGGCAGCTTGTCCGTCACCCGCGCGGCCTCGGCGGAGTGTCGCTCCAGCTCGGCCAGGTAGCGCGAGGCATGCTCCCGTGCGAGCCCGGCATCCATCGTCAGAACGCACTCCGGATACGGATCGCCGCCGTCACCCGACGGCGCCAGGGCCGCCTGGATCTCGACCAGCCCCTTCAGCTCGCCGGCGCCGTGCACGTCCGGATGACTGGCGACGATCTGCTCCACCAGCGTGGTCCCCGAGCGCGGCATGCCGACGATGAACACGGGCCGCTCCGAACGGGAGCCCGGCACGGGAGGGTAGCGGAAGAGGGTCTCGGAATAGCTCGCGATCAGGCGGTCGACGTACTCGCTGTATTCCCGTGAGTCATAGGTCACCGCCTTGCGCCGGAGCCGGTTGCCCGCCGCGAAATGCTCGAATGCGCTGTCGAACTCCCCCGCCGCCTGGTGCACGTTGCCGAGCGCGAAGTGGCAGTGGACGGCGTCGGCCTCCGCAATCCGCGCCTCGTTCAGCAGGGCCCGGACGGGCCCTGCGAGAGCCGCCCCGGGTTCGAGCCGGCTGAGGTTGCGATAGGCCTCCGCATAGTCGGGCCTGAGTTCGATCGCCCGACGGAAACCGGCGACGGCATCCGCTTGCCGCCCCAGCTGATCGTACGCATTGCCGAGATTGTGATGCGCCTCGGCATAGGCCGGATCCAGCTCTATCGCCTGCTCGTAGGCCCTGGCCGCCTCGCCCGGACGGCCCAGCTCGTCCAGCGCGATCCCCAGGTTGTAGTGCACCACCGGCAGCTCCGGGCGCAGCGATGCCGCGCGCTCGTACGCTGCCAGCGCGTCTTCGCCTCGGCGCAATGCCCGCAAGGCGTTACCGAGATTCAGATGGGCCTCGGCATAGCCGGGCTGCAGCTCGATCGCCCGTCGGTGGCGGGCTGCGGCCTCCTCCGGGCGGCCCGCCTCGTAAAACGCATTGCCGAGATTGCTGTGCGCTTCCGCGTAGTCCGGCATCAGCTCGACGGCCCGCCGCAGTTGCCCGATGGCCTCTTCCGTCGCCCCCTGCTCCTTCAGAGCGACACCGAGATTGTTCCGTGCCATCGGGAAATCCGGCGCGAGCTCGACGGCGCGCCGGTAATGCGCGAGCGCCTCGTCGGGACGGCCCCGGTCCCGCCAGGCGTTGCCCAGATTGTTCTGCGCGCCGGCGTGTGCCGGATCGAGTCTGATCGCCTCCCGATACTGTTCGATGGCCGCCTCCGTGCGGCCCAGCGCACGATAGGCCTCGCCGCAGGTATTGCGGAACTCGGGCTGAGCCGGGCTGGCGGCTACGGCGCGTTCGAGCAGCGCCAGGGCGGCGCCCGGATCGCCTGTCTGCAGGTTGATGACGCCGAGCAGATACAGCGCATCGGGATGCTCCGGCTGCGCCTGCAGTGCCGACCGGTACCGCTCGCCCGCCTCACCGAAGCGCCCGGCACGGTGGTGCTCGAGCCCCTGCTGGAGCAGATCCATGGCACTGGAGTCGGACATCAGGGAAAAAGGTACCGGGATTCCCAGCCACCGTCGCCGCGCCGGTATTCCAGCCGGTCGTGCAGGCGGAAGGCGTACTGGCGCCAGAACTCGACCCGCTCCGGTCGCAGCCGGAACCCCGACCAGTGCGGCGGCCGCGGCACCTCGCCCACGTTGAATTTCGCGGTGTAGCGGGCCACCTCCGCCTCCAGCTCGAAGCGGCCCGAGAGCGGCCGCGACTGCCGCGAGGCCCAGGCGCCGAGCTGACTGGCGCGCGGGCGGGTGGCGAAGTAGGCGTCGGCCTCCTCCGCGCCCACCGGCTCCACCGGCCCCTCGATGCGCACCTGCTTCTCCAGGCTCTTCCAGTGGAAACACATCGAGACCGCCGGATTCTCCGCAATCTCGCCGCCCTTGCGGCTCTCCAGATTGGTGAAGAAGACGAAACCCCGTTCGTCGTAGCCCTTCAGCAGCATGATGCGCACCGCCGGCACGCCGTTGCGGTCGGCCGTGGCCAGGGCGAACGCTTCCGGGAATGACGGCTCGGCGTCTTCGGCCTGCGCGAACCAGTCCCGGAAATGCTGGTACGGGTCGCCGTAGCGCTTCACGAGCGGCGCTTCACGATCGTTGTTCGTCGGCGACCTCGCCGCCGTCGCCACTCGCCCGGCCCTCGCCGCCCTCGCCGCCCTTGCGGCCCTTGCGGCCCTCGCCGGCCTCGCGGGACTGCCCGGCCTCGCCGGCCTCGCCCGATTCGCGCTTCTCCTCCGCCTTGCGGCCGTCGCCGCTCCCGGCGTAGCCAATCCGCTGCAGCGTCACCTTCTCATCGTCCTGATGGGCGAGACGCTGGCGCAGTATCTCCTCGTCGACCAGGTGACCGGCGCCGTCGCGCAGGTGGTCGAACACTTCCTTGTAGCTGTCCGTCAGCTGATTGACGAGCTCGGCCGTCTTGACGAAATGGTCCGCCACCTCCTCGCGGTAGGCCTCTTCCCTGCGGCGCGCGGAAGTGGCACCGCCGGCGCCGCCGCCGTAACGAAACCAGACGAACAGAGCGCCGGCACCCAGCACCAGGCCGATGGCGGCGCCGATCAGCAACGATACGAGTGAAAACTCCTCCATGAATCCCTCCTGCAAAGCCTCCGCCGACCATACCACGACGCCGCACCGTCCCCCATCGTGGCATGCATCGATGCGATATCGGACGCATTTGCACGAATTCCTTTATTTCCGTGTTATTGCAATCCCTGCCGGATACGCCTACCATGGAACCCGTGAAAACCCCGCGCGCACAGCCCTCGCCCGATCCGGCCGCCGTCCTCGGCAAGGCCACGCTGCGCGCCGCGGCCCGCATGGGGCTGTCCCGGGACGAACTCTCTGCCGTCATCGGCCGGGACCGTTCCAGCATCTCGCGCTCCGGCATCGCTCCGGACAGCAAAGCCGGCGAACTCGCCCTGCTGCTGCTGCGCTGCTACCGCTCGCTGGCGGTGCTGGTGGACGACGACGCGGCGCAGATCCGCGAGTGGCTCGGCACGCGCAACACGCACACGGGCGGGGTGCCGCGCGAGCAGTTGCGCGACGTCGCCGGACTGGTCACGGTCACCGGCTACCTGGATGCCATCCGCGGCAAGCTATGACGAGCCGTTCTGGCGCCGGGTCTTCGCCCGTGCGCCCGAGACGGCGCTCATGGGCACGCTGCTGCGCCTCGTGGAGAACCAGGAGCAGAAAGTCACCGTCCCGCTGGTGGACGACTTCGACGAGCACGAGGTGCTCGAGGGCCTGCTGGAGCATTCCAAGCCGTCGCCCGCCGCCGGCACCGGGCGCTTCGACTATCTGCTGCGCGCGCCCTGGCGTTATCCGCCACTGCCCTGGGGTTCGCGCTTCGGGCGACGCTACGAGCCGGGCATCTTCTACGGCTCGCTCAGCGAGACGGCCCTGCTCGCAGAGGTCGCCTACTACCGGCTGGTGTTCCTGGAGGGCATGGAGACCCCGTTCGCCGACCGGGTGATCAGCCAGCACACCCGCTTCGAGGCCCGCTACCAGACCGAGCACGGCCGCCGTCTCGAGGCCCCGCCGTTCGCTCGCCACGAAGCGGTGCTGCGCCACCCGGCGGAATACGGTCCCTGCCAGGCGCTGGGCACCGTGCTGCGCGGCGCGGGCACGGCGGCGTTCACCTATCTGTCGGCCCGCGCGCCGGGGCGCGAGTGCAACATCGCACTCCTCCGGCCGGATGCCCTGCGCTCGCGCCGCCACCGCAACCCGGTCGGCGGGCTGTGCGAGACCCGGCCGGAGGGGGTGCAGTTCCGCTTCGGCCGACAGCGCACCTGGTTCCCGCGGGAGCAGTTTCTGGTGGACGGCCGCCTGCCGCAGCCCGCCTGATCGCCGGCTCAGCCGGCGGCGATGCGCTCCAGCCGGCCCTGCAGCAGCATCGTCCAGAGGGACGCGGCGAAGCAATAGACGCCCATCACGCCGAGTTGCAGCTCCAGGCCGACGCCGCGGTCCATCAGGATACCCACCAGCCCCGGCGACAGGGCCGTCGCGAAGACCGCGAGCGCCGTGGTGACCGCCCGGATGGCGCCCAGGTGGCGGGCGCCGTAGAGCTCCGGCCAGACGGCGCCATGGGTGGTGGACGCGAACCCCAGGCTCGCGCCCAGCAGGACCATCGCGCCGGGCAGGACCAGCCGGCTCTCGGCGACCACCAGCAGCAGTATGCCGGCACCCATGGGCAGCAGGTAGACGGTCAGGAGGCGGCGTGCGCCGAACCGGTCGGCGAGCCGTCCCGCCGCCAGCGCGCCGACCACGTGAGCGGCCGCCAGCACGGGGAAATTGGCGGCGAACCAGGCGAGCTCCCAGCCTTTCAGCGCCACCAGCGGCACCTGGTTGATGAACAGCGCCGTAATGATGAACGGCGTCGCGAGCAGCACCGGCATGAGCGCATAGAACACCGGGTGGCGCAGCACCTCGCCGCGGGTCCAGTGCCGGCGCGTGCCGTCCTCCTCCGGCTGGGCCGCGGCCGCCGGCCCGCGGGTGGGATGGCGCTCGTGACGCAGCAGCACGCCGAAGACCGGCAGGGCCACCACCACCAGCAGGGCCGCGCCGGCGACCCATGCGCCGCGCCAGCCGAACAGGCCGATGGCGGCAACGGCCAGCAGCGGCAGCAGCCCTTCGCTGGCCGGCAGACCGAGGGCGGCGATGGACACCGCCCTGCCCCGCTTGCGGTTGAACCAGCGGCCCATGGCGGTCATCGCCACGTGAGTGAGCATGCCCTGGCCGAAGAAGCGCAGGCCGAAGAACGCGAGCGCCAGAGTCCAGGCGGAAGAGACGGCGGACATGCCGAGGCAGGTGGCCGCCAGGCCGGCGATCACGCCCGCGCCGAGCAGGCGTACGGAGACCGTATCCGCCAGCTTGCCCGCCCAGGTGAGGAGCGCGGCGCTGGCCAGGGTGCCGATCGTGTACAGCGTGCCGAACTCGCCCTCGGTCAGCACGAGGTCGGTCTTCAGATGGCCCGCGAACAGCGCCACGTAATAGGTCTGGCCGAAGCCGGAGAAGAAGGTCAGCAGGAAGCCGCCGGACAGCCAGGGCAGGTCGGGACGGAGGTCTTCGGCGAAGAGGCGCACGGCCAGAGTATGCCGCATACTCAATGGCGCCGCCCGGTCCGTCGGCCGCCCGCCGGTTGCTATACTGCCCCGCCCACGCGACCGGAACGCCGAGCGCCGACATGAGCGAACAGGACGCCGACATCACCTCGAGCTGGGACGCCTACTGGCGGGGCGCGCGGGACGCAGCCGCCTATACCGGCGGCGGCAGCAGCCACCCGGCCGTGACCGGCTTCTGGGAGGCATTCTTCCGCGAGGCCGCGGCGCTTTATAGAGAACCCGTCGTCGTGGACGTGGCCAGCGGCAACGGCGCCGTCACCGACGCCGCCCGGGCGCAATTCGGCGAGGCCGGGCGCTACCTCTGCGTGGATGTCTCCGCCGCCGCCGTGCGTGCCATCGGCGAGCGCTACCCGGAGGTCCGCGGCGTCGTGGCCGACGCCCGCGCCATGCCGCTCGCTGGCGGCAGCGCGACCATTGCCGTGAGCCAGTTCGGCATCGAATACGCGGGGCCGGAGGCATTCCCGGAACTGCTCAGGCTGGTGGCCGACGGCGGCCGGGCCGCGCTGCTGGTGCACCGGGAAGGCGGCGGCATCCATCGCCAGTGCGCGGCCAGCCGGGATGCGATGGAGGCGATCGTCCAGGCACGCTTCCTGCCGTTGGCCCACGACCTGTTCGAGGCGGGCTTCGCGGCGATGCGCGGCGGCGACCGGGAACGGTTGCGGCAGGCCGGCCGGGCCTTCGCGCCGGCTTTGCGCACCCTGGAGGAACTCATGCGCCGCCACGGCCAGCACGTGGCCGACGGCACGGTGATCCGCCTGTACCGGGACGTCCGCGCGATGCACGAGCGCATGGCCCGCTACGAGCCCGCCGACGTGCTGGGCTGGCTGCAGCGGATGGACGCCGAGGTGCAGGCCTATGCCGGCCGGATGGCCTCCATGTGCGAGGCGGCGGTCGGCGAGGAGGCCTTCCGCGGACTGTGCGCGCGGGCCCGCGAGTCGGGCTTCACGCTGCTGCGCGAGGACGAGCTGAGCGCGCCGGAAACCGGCGTGGCGCTGGCCTGGGCGCTGGTCGCGGCGAGAGCCGACTGATTCCTAGAAACGCAGATCCTTCAGATACTGCTCGTAGTTCTTCCAGCGTCCGCTGGAACGGGTCTGCAGACCCTCGCGCACCTGCCAGACACTGGCCGTCTTCACCCGGGTGTCGGCGTCCTGGAAGGCGAGCACCCGGTCGTCCCAGTCCAGTCCCACGAACTCCAGCAGGCGGCGCACCACCGGCTCCGGATCGCTCACCAGCTCGTCGTAGTCCACCGTGAGCATGTCGTCGCCGAAGACGGACTGCCAATGAGCCATGATGCGCTCGTGCTGGCGGTAGTAATGGGCGATGTCGGCGAGGTCGGTCGAGTAGCCCAGGTTGCCGCCCAGCTGCTGGAAGTAGATGGACAGGCAGTTGTCCGGCGCATGACGTCGCGTATGGATGATGCGCGCCCGCGGGAACATGGCCCGGATGACGCCCAGGTGCAGGAAATTCTCCGGCCGCTTGTCGGTCACCCGCGCAGCCTCCGGGAATAGCTCGCGCTGCTTCTCCCGGTATTCCGCCGCGACCGCGGACAGCTCCTCCGGGGTGATCGTCCGCAGCCGGTCCGGATAGGGCGCGAGCCACCGGCCGATCAGCCAGGGCACCAGGTCCAGCTCGCCGCCGGCGCTCACCGCCGGATGGGCGCCGAGGATCTGCTCGGTGAGCGTGGAGCCCGAACGGAACAGACCGACGATGAACACGGGCTCGGCCTCGACGTCGGTCTGCGCACCTTCCAGCCACTCCCGGTCGAACAGACTCAGGAGGTGCTCCACCGCCTCTTCCGCGGCGCGCGGATCGTAGGGCGGCATGCGGCGCTTGCCGAGTTCGTTGGCCTCATGGTAAGCGGCGAACGCCTCGTCGTAGCTGCCGGCGTCGTCCAGCGTCTTGCCCAGCGCGAACAGCAGGGCTTCACGGCCGATCGCATCGGCACCGCCGGCTGCCAGCGCTTCGCGCAAGCGGCCCACGAGCGGGTCGTCGGCGCCCGCCACGCGCTGGGCGTGGGCGATGCGGGCCAGTGACTCGCCGTGGCCGGGCTCGATGCCGAGGATGCGTTCGTACAGCCTCAGCGCCTCCTCCCGCTCGCCGGATTCCTCGTACAGCCCGGCCAGGTTGAAGAGCGCCGGGACGTAGGCCGGATCGGCCGCCAGAGCCCGCTCGTACATCTCCCGCGCTTCGTCCGGACGCCGCATGTCCGAGTACAGCACGCCCATGTTGGACCAGACCTCCTGCACCCGGTCGATGCCGAGTTCCGCGGCCCGCCGGTAGGCGGCCAGCGCGTCCTCGTAGCGCTTCTGCTTCTTGTACAGCAGCGCCAGGTTGAAGTGCACGGGCGCGAGTTCCGGCTGCTTGTCCAGCAGCTGCTCGTACAGCCGGATGGCGGCATCGGTCTGCCCCGTCGCATCCAGGACGCCGGCGAGCCGGGCCCGGTAATAGGGGTTGTCGGGCTCCGCTCGCACCAGCTCGTTCATGGTGGAGACGGCCTGCTCCGCCCGGCCCGAGGCCACGTACAGGTCGGTCAGGGCTTCCAGCACGAGGGGCCGCTGCTCGCCGCGCTCGGCCAGCCGCCGATACGCCTGCTCGGCCTCGGCCACCTGGCCGGCCGCGTGCAGCCGGCGCGCCTCGTCGAATGCGTTGCGGAATTCTGCTGAAACGTCCATCAGTTCTCCGGTACCACGTCGAAGGCCACCGTCATGCGGGGCGCGTCGGATTCGAACGGCACGGTGCCGTGCCACATGTAGGACGGGAACAGCACCAGCCGGCCCACCTGCGGCTGGATCCGGCGCCGCGCCTGCCCGTGCTCGCCGATGTCGATGTCCGGCTCGCCGAACTTGATGCCGCCGCCGTGGGCATCGGACTCGGACACCTCCTCCGGCACCTGCACGTAATAGGCGGAGCTGATCCAGCCGAGCGGATGCGTGTGCATGGTATGGAAGCCGCCGCGCGCCAGCCGCACGGACCAGGAAGCCGCGAAGTCGAAGCCTTCGCTGCGGCGGGAGAACAGCGGGTGCTCCGGGTTGTCCGGGAACCGGGATATGTAGTCGGCGATGCACTGCCGGAGCGAGGCGACGAGTTCGCGGATCTCCGGCTCGCTGCGGCTGAAGAGATCTCCCATGGTCTGGCTGCCGCCCCTCAGCGTCTGCTCCGCCGGATGGCGCTTGCCGATGTGCAGCCCGTCCAGCACCTGGGCCAGCCGCTCGTTGAACTCGTGGATATTCGCGTAACCCGGCGGCACCGGCAGCTCGTAGACGCCCACCAGGTTCTCGTAGTCGTTCAGATAGGCATCCCGTTTGTCGCCAAGCATGCGCCAGCAAAGGCCCAGATAGGCCAGCGCCCGCTGATTGAACGGCATCAGGGCCGCGCCCGGCTTCGCCTGTTCCAGCGCTTCCTCCGGCCGGCGGCAGGCCAGCAGCGCGCGGGCGTAGCTGATGCGGTGATTCGGGACCGAGCCGGTGGTGACCACGGCCTCGCCGTGCATGGCCAGCGCCTCGTCCCAGCGGTCCTGGCCTTCCAGGCTGTAGGCGAGCAGGCTCTTCAGCTCCGGCGACTCCGGCGTCTCCGCCAGCCCTTCGCGCAGCACGCGCTCGGCGCCGGCGAAGTCCTCCTGCTGGGCCAGCGCCATGGCATAGGCCTGGCGCAGCGGTTCCGCAGCCGGGTAATCGGCCAGCGCCCGGCGGTACGAACCGAGGTAATCGTCCAGCTGTTCCTGCTGCCACAGCAGCGTGTTCAGATTCCGATGGCTCTCGGTATCCAGCGGATTGCGCTCCAGCGCCCGCCGGTACGCCGCGATGGCGCCCTCGACGTCGTGGACGTCGATCAGGGCATTACCCGTGTTGAGATGCAGCTCCGGCCGATCCAGGCCCAGCTCCGCCGCCCGCCGGTACTCCTCCAGCGCCTCCTGCGGCCGGATCATCATGCGCAGGCAAAGGCCCTTGTTGTGGTGCGCCTGGGCGTAACCCGCCCGGGCGGCAAGCGCCTTGTCGTAGCAGGGAATCGCGGTCTCGTAGTCTTCCCGACGCTGATGCACGTTGCCGAGACCGAGCCAGCCCGGCGCATCGTTCGGATCCAGCTCCACGCAGCGCCGGAAACTCGCCTCCGCCTCGTCCAGCCTGCCGAGCCGCAGATAGCAGCGGCCCAGGTTCCGATGCGCGTCCACGTAGCGGGGTTCGAGCCGGATGGCCTCCTGGTAGGCGCCGATGGCCTCGTCGCGCCTCTCTGCCCGCGACAGCGCGTTGCCCAGATTGTTCAGGACTTCCGGTTGTTTCGGGAACAGCCGCAACGACTCCTGCATGAAGGCGATGGCCCGCGGATAGTCACCCAGCTGGGAGAGCATCAGGCCGCAGAGCTGCAGCCCCATCGGGTGTTCCGGATTCCCCTGCAGGAACTCGCGGTACAGCGGATACGCCTCCTGCAGCTTCCCGGACTGGTGGGCGGTTACCGCCTCGCGCAGCTTCTGCGGCAGGCGGGAGAACTCCTCCTGCTGCCGTATGGCGTTCTCGGTGGACATTCGATACCCGTAATCGCGGCAAGAACCCACGATTATAGGGGTTCCGCCCCTCCCCATGTAGGAGGGCCTTCAGGCCCGGCAGGCCCAGAACGGCCGTCAGCCCCGGCTCGCCCGGACCCCACACACTCGGCCCCGCCCATTCAGACGGGATGCCTTCAGCCACTGAAGCCCGGGCTACCAAACGCCAGCGCCTTCGTTTCCGCCGCCAGCCCTGCCCGCACGGCGAGCCCGTTGACTGTAGAATGGCGGCCCGAGTCGAATCAGAGCTGGCTGGTGTATGTCGTCAACTGCCGCAGAGCAGCTACAGGTCGCTGTAGCCCATCATCAGGCGGGACGTCTGCGCGAGGCGGAGACGATATACCGCTCCATCCTCTCGGAGCGGCCCGACGATCCGAACGCCCTGTACTTGCTTGGCGTAGTGGCACTTCAGGTCGGCCGCAACGAGGAGGCGCACGATCTCCTCAACAAGGCGATTGCGGTCAGCCCCGGCAATGCGGACGCTCACAATATGTGCGGCGAGACCTGCCGGGCGCTCGGACGCCCGGATGAGGCGATCAGCCACTACCGGGAAGCCCTGCGGCTAAACCCGAAATTCGCCGGCGCCATCAACAATCTCGGCAACGTGTATATGGAACTCGGCCGGTACGAGGCGGCGGCCGCCGAGTATGAGCGTGCGATAACCCTCGCTCCGGAGTTCGCGATGTCCCACGACAATCTCGGGCTCGCCATGAAGGCGCTCGGCCGGCCGGAAGAGGCACTGCCGCATTTCGAGCGTGCCCTCTCGATCGCTCCCGACTATCCCGGGGCGCACAACAATCTGGGCAATACCCTGCGAGACCTGGATCGGACGGATGAGGCGATCGGTCATTATCGGCGCGCCATCGCGCTCGACCCCCGGTTCGCCGAGGCGCACAACAATCTCGGCACGGCGTTAAAGGCCAGCGGTCGTCTTGATGCCGCCGCCGCGGAGTACGAGAAAGCTCTGGCGCTCCGCCCGGGGTTCGCGATGGCGCATAACAATCTGGGTCTGGTCCATGACGAGACGGCCCGACCGCATGATGCGATGGCCTGCTACCATCAGGCCATCGCCATCGAGCCTGATTATGCCGATGCCAGGAACAACCTGGGCAATGTCCTGTTCCAGCTCGGCCGCTCGGACGAGGCGGCGACCGAGTACCGGAAGGTAATCGCGATCCGGCCGTCCTACGCCGAGGCCTACCGCCATCTCACCAACGTGAGCCCGGACCCGGAGATGGCCGCGGCAATCCGGGAGCAACTCGAACGCCCCGACCTGTCGTCCGAAGACACGATGCACTTCCACTATGCGCTGGCCAGAACAGCCGAGCATGACCGGGAGTTCGCGGAGGCATTCCGGCACTATCGAACCGCAAACCGGATCAGACGGAGGGCGATCCGGTACGATGCCGACGAGCATGCCCGCCTGATCGATCGACTGATCGAGACGTTTTCGCCGGAACTCCGTGAAACGGCACGTGACTGGGGCTCGGATTCCGAATTGCCGGTGTTCATTGTCGGCATGCCCCGCTCCGGCACCACGCTGGTGGAGCAGATTGTGGCCAGCCATCCCCGGGTGCATGGCGCCGGGGAACTGCCGGTCCTCGCCAATTTCGAAATGGAGCTGGCGGGATACCCGGAGTCGATACGCCAGCACGGCCCTGCCGTGGCTGCCGACTGGTCCCACCGTTACCTGGCAGTCCTGCGAGGCCGCCCGGATTCGGCCGCCCGCATCACGGACAAGGCGCCCAGCAACTTCCTGCGGATCGGCCTCATCAGGATCCTGTTTCCCCGGGCGAGGATCGTGCATTGCCGCCGCAATCCCCTCGACACCTGCCTGTCCAACTACTTTCACTATTTCGTGGTTGGCAACGAGTTCTCCTACGATCTCGAGGAACTCGGCCATTACTACCGGTGCTACGAGCAGCTGATGACCCACTGGCGCGAGACATTCAACGCCGGTTTTCTCGAAGTGGATTACCAGGACCTGGTCCGCGACCAGGAGGCCGTCAGCCGCAGGCTGATCGATTTCGTGGGCCTCGAGTGGGATCCCGCCTGCCTGAATTTCCACGAGAACCGCCGGGCAGTGAAGACGGCCAGCAGCATGCAGGTGCGGGAGCCGATCTACAGCCGCTCGGTCGATCGCTGGCGGCACTACGAAGAGCAACTATTGCCACTCGTGCGGCTGCTCGACAAGGACCAGCCCTAGCAATCCAGCCGCTCATCTGATGTCGGCGGCCATCCACTTCTCGGCGAACAGCCGGGCATTTCGATCCCGGCAAAAAAAATGGCGGACCCCCGTTTCCGGGGGCCCGCCATTCTTGACGGCTACGACCTTGGGTGGGATCAGAAGTTCTGAGTCACGCCCAGGAAGAAGTAGCGGCCGAGGTGATCCCAGGTGCCCGGGACCGTGTTGCCGTTACTGTAGGTCGCGATGTTGTTGATGAAGCCGTTCACAGGCGGTGCGTTATCGAAGATATTGGAAATACCTGCGTTCAGCACCGTCTCGCCACCGAACCAGCTCACAGCGTAGTTGGCCGAGAGGTCGAAGTAGTTCTCGGGATCGACCTTGAAGTCCGTGCCTTCGAACTGATCCACCTCACCGACATACCGCCAGCCACCGGTCACCTGCACGTCCCAGGGCGTCATCCACGTCGCGTTCAGGACGTGCTTCCACTCCGGACGCGGACGCTCGCAGTCACCGCCGATCGTGCCGGCACACTCCTGCACCGGCGCACCGGCGACGGGCTGCTGGTCGTATTTGTCCAGCAGCGTACCGCGCAGGGAGAAGTCCAGGCTGCCCCAGTCGCCGATATCCAGGCCGTACGTACCGGTGATATCCCAGCCGGCAACCTCGAAGAAACCGATGTTGATATTCTGCGAAATGACATTCGCCGATCCAACCCAGAGGTTACCGTTCGGCCCACGATTGATCAGTGAGCAGGCAGCCGGACTACCCGTCGTTCCGCACTGGCGAATCGTGAATTCCTCACCGATACCGGCAGCAATGGCGTCCTCCACCTCGATGCTCCAGTAGTCGACACTCAATGTCAGGCCGTCGAGGAGACCGCCGAACATATCGCCGGTCGGCGTGAAGACCGCGCCGAACGTGAAGGAATCCGATTCCTCCGGCTCCAGGTCGAGGTTGCCGCCGAAGATGGCGTTGTACTGACCCGCCGGGCTGAGCGGCACGTTGCCGTACTGAGCAGCCGTCACGCCGGTGTTCGCACACTCGGCCTGGGACAGCTCGGGAGTCGGTCCGCCGCAGGGATCCGTACCGGACCAGAGGCCGAAGCTCGAAGGTTCGAACAGCTCGCGGATGTTCGGCGCACGCACCGCCTGGGAGATTCCGCCGCGGACCATGAGGCTCTCGATAGGCCGCCACTCGCCACCGATGTTCCAGGTGTCCGTGGTCTCGTCCGGGATATCGTAGTCCGAAGAGCGGAAACGCAGGTCGAGAGCGATTTCCTCGGCGAAGGGCTTGCCCTGCACGAGCGGAATACGCGCTTCCGTAAACCACTCCTTGACCAGCACGGCACCCGAGACAGCCGCGGTGGCACCACCCTGGCCGGCGCCGTCGCCGCTCGTGAAGCCGTTGTCCGGGTTGTAGTCGATCAGCTCGTCACGATACTCGACACCGAAGATCACCCTGACGCCGTTCTCGGCGCTCGGCAGCTGGATACCGTAATCGGTCAGGTCGCCCTGCACGTATGCCACGAACTGATCCTGCTCCAGGTCACCCGTCGCGAACAGCGGCAGAGTCAGGTAGTTGACTGCCGCATCGGTAACGCCTCCGGTCTCGAAGACGTTGTAGGGCACGCAGCTCGGATCAGCGCCGGACAGTACCGTGCGGCAGACCGGCTGACCGGTCGAAGGATCCGTGACGACGTCCAGCGCCCGCTGAATGCGGGTGATGGAGAGATCGTTCAGGTAGACGTTGGAATAGCGCAGCCGAGACGAATTGAAGAACGCGTCGTAGCTCCACTGGTCGTTGATGTCGCCGCGTACACCGCCGAGCATGCGCAGGCTGGTGTGCTTGAGGTCGCTGACGCGCGCACCGCCTTCCACGTTACGGCGGCCGATGTAGTAGTCCGCAATGTCGGCCGTGCTCGTGCAGCCGAGCGTATTGAACTGCTGAGCCGACAGCAACGGGTTCTCGCAGGGGATCTGGCTGGTAACGAAGAACGCACCGGAAGGGGCGATCTGGGCCAGGCTGCGATCGTCCATGAACATGACTTCCGTGTACACCTCGAGCTTCTCATCGAACTCGTAGTGGCCGAACAGGCCGCCGGTGTAGCGTTCGTCGGGACGCTGGAAGTGGTTCAGGGGACCGTAGTTGTAGTACGTGTAATCCCACGGCACGAACTCGTCGCCGGCCACGGTGAAATACGTACCGTCGAACGGCGTGAACAGGCCGGTCGGAATGGTCGCCGATCCGGCACAGGTTTCGCCATTGGAGGAGCTCAGCGCGCAGGCACTGTAGTCCCGCTTGGAGTGGGTCAGCGAATCGACTTCGCGCCAGCCGAGGTAACCGGTGACGTTACCCTTGCCATCCGGTGAGTTCACGCCCATGAGGATGTTCAGGTTGCGCTGATAACCATCGCGCACGTCGTCTTCCGGGATCTCGAAACCGGATGCCTGCAGCTGCTGGCGGACCGCCTCGTTGTCGTTGTTGTGCGAGTACCCGGAGAACTGGTAGTCGATCTGAACGCCTTCGAAGTCGTCCTTCATGATGAAGTTGACGACGCCCGCGACGGCATCCGAGCCATAAACCGAAGCCGCGCCGCCGGTCAGGAGCTCGACGCGCTCGATCATGGAGGCGGGGATCTGGTTCACGTCGGGGGCAAGAGCGAACGGATCGCCGAAGCCCATACGATGGCCGTTGACGAGCACCAGGGTGCGGTCGGAACCCAGACCGCGAAGGTCGAGGGTAGCCGTACCGGTCGCGCCGTTGGCCTCACCGGAAGTCAGCTCCGGCGTGATCTGCGGCATGTCGTTCAGCAGGTCCTCGACGCGGGTAATACCGCGAGAGGTGATATCCTGCGGCCGCACGGTGGTGACCGGGCTCGCCGTGATCAGGTTCGCATCGGTCGCGATACGCGAACCGGTGACGACGATCTCTTCGAGAACGCCTTCGGCTTCGTCCTGTGCCTGGGCAGCGATCGGCACGACGGAAGCCGCCGCGGTGACCGCGGCCGCCCCGTACAGCGCCCGCTGTACAGCACAAGTCAGAGGTTTTTTAGTCAACATTGAACTCTCCCCAGACCGTTTAACTAATAGAGACTGGTCGTGTCTCACGTTGTCTTTTCGATACAACCACGACCATGGCAGGCGAGTATGACACAGCAATGAACCATTTCAATAGCCTGTTACAGAAAAGGTGTAACTTTTAAGCAACAGATTTTCCGGGGGATCTTTGCTGTTGTTCGACTGCAACAGCGGCGGGCCGAACGCAGGGTGGGGCGGGCACTAGCGGGCGAAAGTCGCCCAATCGTCGACGAGATCGCCGAGTTCGGCCTCCAGGGGCCCCAGCCAGGGTTCGTAGTGCCGCCAATAGTCCAGACCGGAGCGGAAGATGGGCCGGCGGACCTGCTCGGAGCTCGCCGTGCTCACCGCGCGGCGGTTCTCGTGGAATGCGAGGCAGCCTTCCTCGAACGGCAGGCCGCAATACTCCAGCAGGCGGCGGACTTCGGCCTCGGTGTCCTCGACGAGATGCTCGTAGATCACCCGGTGCACGCGCCCCGGCAGGACGGCGTCGTAATGGGCCATCAGCTCCGCGTAGAGGCGGTAATAACGGCCGATGGTCGCGAGGTCGTAGCTGAACTGCTGCGCCCGGGCGAAGTGCTCCTTGAACAGCGACAGCCCGCAGGCCATCGGGTGGCGGCGCACGTCGATGATGCGGGCGTTCGGCAGGATCAGGTGGATCAGGCCGATGTGGGCGAAGTTATTGGGCATCTTGTCCACGAAGAAGGGCGTGCCCTCCTTCCGATGAACCCGGGTCTCTTCCAGATAGCGCTCGCCCAGCGCCAGTGATTCCTCGATCGTAAGCCGTCCCAGGGACTCCGGATACCCGCCCGGCTCGGCGCCGGGTACGCCGCCGTCCAGACGCCGCGCTATGGCGGCGATGTTGGGCAGCTCCATGGTTCCTTCCACCTCGCTGTGGCTCGCGAGGATCTGCTCGACCAGCGTTGAGCCGGAGCGCGGCAGGCCGACGATGAAGACCGGATCCGCCGCGCCTGCCCCAAAGCCCGCACGGTCCGCGAAGAACGACCCGGACAGCAGGACCTTGCTGCGGCGAACGTGCTCTTCCATCTCGCCGATGTCGTAGGCGCTGCGCGCGCGCCGCAGCCGGTTGCCCTCGGCGTAATGCCGGAAGGACTCGTCATAGCGTTCCCGGTCCTCGAGACCCTTGCCCATCGCGAAGTGCAGGTGCCAGCGGTCCCGGTCGGCCAGCGCGGATTGCTCCAGCTGCCGCCGGATCTGCTCCATTTCCGCGTCGCTCAGCCGATGGGTCTTCAGATTGGCCAGGCTCCAGTACGCCTCGCCATAACCCGGAGCCAGTTCGATGGCCTTGCGGTAGGCCTGGATGCAATCCTCGCGACGACCGACGGATTTCAGCATGTGCCCCAGGCTGGTCCACACCGTGGGCTGGGCATCGTCCTCGGCCAGCAGCTCCTCGCAGATACGGATGGCCTCGTCGTATTCCAGAAGCCGCACCAGGATGGAAGCCTTCAGCTTGCGGGCATCGGTATTCCCCGGCTCCGCGGCCAGCAGATGCCCGGTCTCCGCGAGAGCCTCATGCAGCCGGTTCTGCCGCATAAGGATTACGGCATGGTTGTGCCGGGCCCGCCGATAGCCAGGAGCGAGTCCGATGCAGCGCGCCAGCAGCTCCTCCGCCTCGACGATGCGCTCCTGTCGCTCGGCCGCGTCCGCCAGCAGGCAGAGCGCCACCACGTCGTTGGGATACGGCCCGAGCTGGGCACGCAGCAAAGACTCGGCATCCGCAGGTCGATTCTCTGCCAGCGCGCGGCCGGCCTCGGCGATACGCGGTTTCTGGTTGGCGTGTGCGACGTAGCCCGCGAACGCCCGGTCGGCCTCGCTGGTTCGTTCGAGCGCGGTCAGCAGGTCGGCCAGCGCCAGCCAGGCATCCGCGAAATCCGGTTTGGCGTCGACGGCACGCCGGAGTGTGGCCAGTGCGGCCCCGTCGTCGCCCGTCTCCCGCAGCGCCAGGCCAAGCTGCAGCCGGGGCACCGCAGCGCTCGGATGGGCCTGGCACAGCGGGCCGAGAATCTCGATGGAGGCCGCCGGGTCGTTCATCAGTCGCCGGGCGATGGCTTGGAACAGCAGGGCCGCCGGCTGGCCGGGAATCTTCTCCAGCAGGGCCCGCGCCTCGGCATCCGCACGGGCAGGATCGCTGCCGAGCAGTTCGTCGATGCGTGCCAACGCGGCGTCCAGGGCCCGCTCGGCGTCGGCGTTGGTATTCGGATTCTGCAAATCGATCAGCCAGGCTGGTAACAGGGTGACGGGAGCGGCCGGATTGTGGTCGGGCCACTGCCGTTTTTCAATGCTATCTTACCGGCCATGGGAAAACTGCATTGCATCGGGTTCGCCTCGGCGGCGGCCTCCCGGCTGACAGCGGCGCCGAGTGCCTTACCGGGTGCGTTACCGGGCGCATTACCGAGTGCATTAATAATTGCGGCAGGTGTTGCCGCATTGCTCGCACCGGCCGGTCCCGCCGCGGCACAGGCGGCACAGGCGGCACAGGCGGCACAGACGGCCCAGGCAGCTGAGGCGGCTCAGCCGGCCCAGGCTCTGCCCGCCGAGTTGCTCGCCTGCCGTGACATCTCCGCCGCGGACGAGAGACTTGCCTGTTACGACCGGGCGGTTCGCCGGCATGCCGGCGAACGCCCGCCGCAGGCCTCCGGGCCCCGCCCACCGGCGGCGGAGACGCCGCCCGCCTCTGCGCGGGCGCCGACCCCGGACGCCGGCCGGCGCGGCGCAGATCCCGGCGGCGGCGCCGAGACCGCACCACTGCCCTCGCCCGCGGAACTGTTCGGCCGCGACCCCGCCGACATCCAACGCCGTATGGACCAGGCGGCCGGACGCGAAGAGCTGCAGCAGATCACCGGCGAGGTCGTCGAGCTGATCGAGATCGCTCCGGACCGCATCGCCGTAAAGCTCGATAACGGCCAGATCTGGCGCCAGACCGACCCCGCCCGGTTCTTCCTGCGAGAGGGCCACGCGGTGGAGATCCGCCGCGCGACCCTCGGCTCCTACATGATGAGCCGGACCGGCTCCAGCCGCAGCATCCGGGTGGAGCGGGCGGACTGAATCCGCCCGACCGCTGCTCGCCCGGCGGCCGAGGCCGCCGCGTCAGTACTTGAAGCGCAGGTCCAGCTGCAGGCGGTCGTAGTCGAGCTCGGCGGCACCGGGGTCGCCCCGATCCACGGCATTCTCGTTGAGCGTGTTTCTGTAGTAAGTCAGCCGGAATATCCAGTTCATCGCGACAGCATAGTCGGCCGACAGCACGTGTCCCCGGCCGTCGGTGCCGCCGCCGGCGAAATCGGAGTCCGTGAGAAGCCCCAGGACGGAATCGGCCTCGCGGTCCTGGTAGTTGTAGCGCACGCGCCAGCTGCCGGGTGCGCTCGCCTTGCCCAGCGCGCCGCCGACGGCCCAGCCCGTGTCGTAGTCGCCGGCATCCAGATTACGGACGTAGTCGGCGAAGAGCGCCACCGGCAAATCCGCGAACCGGGTGGCGTATTCGGCGGCGAATTCGACCAGCCGGAAGTCGTACAGATAGCTGCCGTCCGGGTTGACGCTGTTGCCGAATGAATCGGTCGGGTCGAAGAGCGTCTCGCGGCCGGCGAGGTCCATGCGGTAGTGGCCGGCGGTCAGCGTCAACGTGTCGTCGCCGCCCAGGCTGGCCGCGTAGCCGCCCTGCAGGCCGATGGCCAGCTCGTCGCCGTCCCGGCTGTCGCTCTCCAGCCAGGTGGCCAGCGCGGTGGCGAAGAAATCGCCGCTGGCGTAGTCGAGCGCGAAACCTTCCGGCCGCCAGTCGTCGTCCCAGACGAGACCGTTGCCGCCGGCGCGGCGCAGCGGGTTCTTGAACTTGCCGCCGACCAGCCGAGTACCCGGCAGGCCGGTCCACTCGAACCAGGCCTGGTCCAGGCCGATGTCCTTGCGCGAGCCGCCGTCGCCGAGGGTCTGGTTGCCGGAGACGGGGTTGTCGCCGCCCGTCGCCAGCCCGAAGCCCGCGCGCACGGTGTCGTTCACACGGGCCGTTATGGCGGGACGCGCCCGGATGCGCTGCCGCTCACGGCTGTCCCTGCCCTCCTGGTCGATGGTCTCCCAGCGGTAACGGAAATCCCCGCTGAACGCCACCCGGTCGGTCCAGTGATCCGCGCGAGGCGCGGGAATGGGCGTCGGCTCGGGGGCGGGCGCCGGGGCCGCGGTCTCCGCGATGCCGGTGCCGGCCTCTTCGATGCCGGCGCGTTCCTCCAGTTCCGCCAGCCGCTCGCCGAGGGCGGCGATCTGCGCGCGCAATTCGCGGATCTCTTCCTGGCTGACGGCAGCCGCGCCCGAAAAGGCGGGCGCAAACGCTACCCCGAGCACCACGCACGCTCGCAACAAAACTCGCATATCGGATCTCCCTGGTTGGTTCCCCTGAGCCCCGGCGGTCCGCCCTCGGCGCGCCGCCATCGCCACAGATCGTCACGAAAAGGTTTCCGCATTATTACAGTTTCGTGACTGCCGGTGGCCCGCGACAGCCGCGTACCGCGGTTCGCGGCGGAACGGTTCTGCTACGATCCGGACGTCGCGGCGCGCTCCGTCGCCGCGGGAGGCATACGGCATGCGCATCAGCACTTTACCGATCTCCGTACTCAGCGCGTTCACCTTGGTCCTGCTCCTCGCGGCGCCGGCCGCCCGCGGGGGCGAGGCCTTGGATCTGTACGTCGAGATGACCACCGGCAGTTTCAGCTCCGCCGCCCAGGCCGCCGCCGACGATCGCTACGGCACGGCCGTCTGGCACATCGCGGAGGTGTGGAAAGGCCGGGACGACGGCCGCTGGCTGTACGCCGAGAACTGGTTCGGCGAGGCGGAGCGGCCCTACCGGCAGCGCATCACGCGCCTGACGGTGGCGGACGACGGCAGTCTCCTCGCCCGCGGCTACCGCCTGCCGGAGACGGAACCCTATGTCGGCGCCTGGGAAGACCCGTCGCGGCTCGCAGGCCTGTCGCCGGACGACCTGGAACCCGTGGCGGGCTGCGACGTCAGCCTCGTACGCGCCGGCGAGCGCCGCTTCGAGGGCAACACCCGCGGCCGCGAATGCGAGAACAGCTACAAGGGCGCCGCCTACGTCGTCTCGCGCTCGGTGCTCACCGACGAGGTCATGATCAACTGGGACCGGGGCATCGCCGCCGACGGCCGGGTGGTCTGGGGACCGGAGGCCGGCGGCTACCGTTTCCGCCGCGTGGGCGAGGACGGCGGCACGGAGGCCTGCAACGAGCCGGTGCGCATGGTGGTCTTCGGCGAGATCCACGACCGCGAGGCCTTCGCCGCCTATCCGCGGGCGATCTTCGCCTCCGGCCTGTACGAGCAGGTGCAGGGCTACTACGAGGCCATCACGCCGGCGCTGGCCGTCTTCGAGGGCGACCCGCCGCCGGGTCGCGGCGTCGTCATCTCCCGCTTCCCCTGCCTGGAGGCGGCCCGGGAGTTCTGGTACTCGGACGCGTACCAGAAAGAAATCCTGCCGCTGCGCGAGGGCGCCGCGGATTTCGAGGTGCTGGTGCTGCCGGGCCTGCCGGTGCCGGACTACATCGCGCCGGACTCTATCAGGCCGGACTACATGGAATAGGGTCCGCCGGCAGCGCCCCCGGCCGGCGCTACCGCCGGCCGGCGCAGCCCTGCGCCGACGTCAGCGCAGCTCGCCCAGCAGCTGGTTCAGTTCGATGACGAAGCCGTCCGGGTCGGTGAGCACGCTCACCAGCACCGGGATGGTGCCCTTGCCGTCGTAGGAGGGGTAGCTGATCTCCCGGGGTTCGCTCAGCACGCGCACGCCGATGACGTCGCGCGCCGCCTCGAACTTCGTCGCCAGGTCGCGGGTGTTGAACAGCAGCACCATGCTGCCCGGCGTGAACGGCTCCAGGCCCTGGTTGGCCGGCGGCTTGGCGGGCTTCACGTACTGCAGCAGCCCGATGATGCCGATGTGGTCGTCGTTGGCCCGCAGGAAGACCAGGCGGCGGGCGATGTCGGCCTCCTCGTCCGTGGCCGCGTCCCGGGGCGTGCGGATGGCCCGGTCGTAGATCACCTCCATGCCGAGCGCATCGCGGTAGAAGGCGAGCGACGCGTCGATGTCGCGGACCACCAGCGTGGTGCGGCGCAGGTCGATGTCGACCCGATCGGACTCGGGCACCGGCGCGGCGCGGGGCGCGGCGGCAACGAGCAGGACGACGAGACCGAGGACGGCAGCCGAGACGGGACGCGGAATCATGACGCACTCCTAATCTTGCAGGCGGCGCTCAGTGTAACGCGCCGGCCCGAATGACGAGCGCTGTGATGCCGCCACGCCCTGCGCTACCCTAGCCGCTCGCAAGCGAGAGGACAGGGCATGGCTGTGAGGCTGGGCGAGAGGCTGGGGACACTGCTGCGCGGCGCCATCGGGGCGAAGCCGGGCGAACTCTCCGCATGTCTCGCGGCGCTGGCCTACATCTTCCTCCTGTTCGCCGCCTACGCCATCCTGAGGCCGGTGCGTGACGCCATGGGGATCGAGGGCGGCGACGAGGACCTGCCCCTCCTCTTCGTCGGCACGTTCCTGGTCATGCTGGCGGCGGTCCCCGCCTACGGCTGGCTCTGTTCCCGCTACCCGCGGGGCGTGTTCCTGCCCTGGGTGTATCTGTTCTTCGTGCTGAATCTGCTCGGTTTCTACGCCGTCTTCGCGGCCGACCCGGGCAACGTAATCGCCGCCTGGGCTTTTTTCATCTGGCTCAGCGTGTTCAACCTGTTTGTCGTCTCCGTGTTCTGGAGTTTCATGGCGGATGTCTTCTCCCGGGACCAGGCAAAGCGCCTGTTCGGCTTCCTGGCAGCGGGAGCGAGCGCGGGCTTCATCGTCGGTCCGGCGTTCACGGCCGGCTACGCGGAGTTGCTGGGAACGAGCAATCTCATCCTGATCTCCGCCTTCCTGCTCGCGCTGCCGATACTGCTGATCCGCTACCTGCTCGTGTGGTCGGCGCGCTCGGAGGCGAGCAAGGACTACGTGGCCGGTGAAGCGCCGCCCGCCGGCGGGCAAGCGATGGGCGGCAATCCATTCGCGGGCTTCACGATCTTCTTTCGCTCGCCGTATCTCCTGACCCTGGGGCTTTTCTTCGTGCTGTATACGTCGATCAGCACGTTCATCTATCTGCAGCAGGCGGACTTGGTCAGCAACGCATTCGCGAGCTCCGAGGACCGCACCCGTGTGTTCGCGCTCATCGACCTCGCCGTGAACGTGCTGTCCATCGGCACCCAGCTCTTTCTTACCGGGCGCATCGTCCGGACGGTCGGGATGGTCGTGGCGCTCGCCGCGCTGCCGGTGGCCATGGTCGGGGGATTCCTGCTGCTGGCCGCGGCGCCGACACTGGGGGTGCTGATCGCCGTGCAGATTTTCCGCCGCGCGGGCAACTACGCCATAACGCGTCCGGCCCGCGAGATGCTCTACACGGTCCTCGACCAGGAGAGCAAATACAAGGCGAAGAACGTCATAGACACGGTCGTCTATCGCGGCGGCGACGCGCTGAACGGCGGCTTCTTCGCCCTGCTGAAGTACTTCGGCATGGCGATGACCGGCACCGCTCTGGTCGGCGCCGTCGTAGCCGCCCTATGGGCCGCCTGCGCCATAACCCTGGGCCGCTGGTACCAGAAGGTGCCAGAAGGTGCCGGACCGAACTATTGAAACTTCTGATAGTTAATCAACAAATTTGCGTTTCGAGTGTCCGGCACCCGAATCCGAACTTTTCCAACTTTTGATCGTTTTTTGCAGTTCGAGTGACCGGCACCTGATCAGCTGGCCTGGACTTGCTCCAGGAGCTGGGAGTCGGAGAGCCGGTCGTTTTCGCGGCTGCGCTGTTTGGCGCGGTACATGGCGTGGTCGGCGGCGCGCAGCAGCTCGTTCAGATGGCGGCCGTGCTCCGGGTAGAGCGCCATTCCCACGCTGGCGGGACAGCCGACCGCGACGTCCCGGATGCGGTAGCGCTCGGCCAGCGCCAGGGTGAGCCGCCGCGCGAGCTGCTCCGCCTCCGGCTTCGAGATGCCGGGCGCCAGTGCCACGAACTCGTCGCCGCCCCAGCGGCCGATCACGTCCTGCGGCCGCAGGTTCGCCCGCAGCCGGTCGGAGAAGCTCTGCAGCAGCGAGTCGCCCAGCCGGTGGCCGTGCTCGTCGTTGATGGCCTTGAAGCCGTTGATGTCGAGGAAGATCACGGCGCCGTGACTCGGCCCCGCCTCGCGCGCGAGCAGCGGCCGGGCGTGCTGCTCGAACCCGCGCCGGTTGTAGAGCCCGGTGAGCGCGTCCGACAGCGCGTAGGTCTCCATCTGGCGCTCGCGCTCCTTGCGCTCGGTGATATCGATGAACGTCACCGCCACGTCGTCGTCCACCGGCTCGGCGATCACCCGCATCCAGCGCCGGCGCGTGCCCTCGCCCACCTCCATCTCGTCGTCGCAGCGCGCCCCTTCGGTGGCCGAGCGCACCACCAGCGCCTGCAGCTGTCCGTCGCCGGGCAGCTGGAACGTGTCGATCTCCTGACCCACGATGCGCCGCGACGGCAGCCCCAGGTAACGCTCGGCGGCCCGGTTGGCGAACACGCAGCGGAACACGTCCCGGTCCTCCGTCTGGCGCAGCCGCAGGATGCCGTTGGACGAGTTATCCACCAGCGTGCGCAGCAGCCGCTCGCTCTTCGCCAGCCGGTCCTGCGCCTTGTGCCGCTCGGTCACGTCCCGGCACACCACGATCTGTCCGCGCTGATGACGCTTCGCCGTGCGGATGGCCGAGCGGCGCACCTCGTAATGGCGGCCGCAGTCCGTGGACAGGTGCTGCATGATGCCGCTCTCGACGCACTCCCGGATGGCATCCACCACCGGCGTCTCGCCGCGCAGCCGGCGCGCCACCAGCTCCGCCTCGCGGGCCCCCAGCAGCTTCTCGGCCGCGCGGTTCGCGCCCACCACCCGGTCCTCGTTGTCGAGCAGCAGCACCGGGTCCTTCAGCTGTTCGAACACCCCCCGGTAGGCGACGACGCTCAGTTTCGTCACCTTCATGCCCAGCGTCATCCAGGCGTAGACGGGGATGAACGCGGACAGCGTCAGCGTGGTCACCGGCGCATCCTGCGGCCCGAACCCCAGCACGGACAGCCCGCTGATCGTCAGCGGCACCATGCCCGAGATCATCATGACCACGGCCGGCAACCGCTGCGACGGCGGCACCGACGGCAGGTGGAAGCCGAACACCGTGAACGCCACCAGCACCATGCCGTAGCTGTAGGGGCCGTGCACGTAGGCGAACCAGGGACCCCAGTCCAGCGACAGCAGGGTGCGCCCGGCGTTCATGGGCGGCGGGTAGTCCCACATGAGCCCGTGCCAGGGGTTGGTCGCGGTCATCAGCAGCGTGAGCGTGGGCACCACGCAAAGACCGGCCAGCAGATTGGGGCGCACCCCTTGCGCGGTGTAGCCCATCAGGAAAGCGACGATGGCCACCGGCGCGAAGCACGCGCCGACGAACACCAGCACCCGGGCGACGTTGTGCACGGCGAGCGTGGGGAAGGCGGTCTCGAGCCCGGCCCCAAGAATCCAGACGGAGAGCAATCCCAGGAACACGACCAGCGAGACGGAACGGGCGTCTGCCTCCCGGCGGCGATACAGCGCCGCCGCCATGGCCGCATAGCCCACGCCGGCAGAGAGCTGGATCAGCAGGAAGAAGATCGTCTTATCCAATCGCCCCGTCCGTCTGCCGCCCCCACCGGCGGCGATTGGAGCACTGTAGCGGCGGCCGGCTCCGGTTTCTGTTAACCGGTACTCAGTTGCCCCCGGCGCCCGACGGGATTATGTCTCAATCAGGGTCTCAATCACGATCTCAATCGGGCGCCTCCAGCCCCATCGCCGTCTCCGCGATCAGGTGGTCGACGACGGTCTGCAGGGCCCCCTGGTGATCGGCGCCTTCCGACAGTGCTTCCCGATAGGTCTCGAGCTGGCGATGGGCGCTGGTGCCGCGCTCGATGATGTGGCGCACCGAACGCACCTCCGCCACGCAGTCCAGCGCCTCGGCATCTTCGGCGACCAGCTCCAGGAGCTCCTCCAGCAGGGACTCGAAGGCGATGACGCGGCCCTTGGCCAGGTCGATCATGCCCTCGTCGAAACCGTAGCGCATCGCCCGCCAGCGGTTCTCGTGGATGAGCATGTTCGGGTAGATGCGCCAGCGCTGGTTGTCCACCCGCAGGCGAAACAGCATGCGCAGGATGCAGACCACCAGTGCGGCCAGCGCCATGGTGTCGTCGATGAGCGTGCAGACATCCATTACCCGCGTCTCGAGCGTGGGGTAGCGCGCGCTCGGGCGCTGGTCCCACCACAACTTGGTGGCGTCTTCCATGATGCCGGCCGAGACCAGCACGTCCACGTGGCGCTGGTATTCGCCGAAGCTCGAGAAATGCTCCGGCAGCCCGGTGCGCGGCAGCGCGTCGAACACGGTGAGGCGGTAGGACTTCAGGCCGGTGTCCTTGCCCTCCCAGAACGGCGACGAGCAGGACAGCGCCAGCAGATGCGGCAGGAAGTAGCTCATCTGGGACATGAGATCGATGCGCATCGCGTCGTCCTCGATGCCCACGTGCACGTGCATGCCGCAGATCAGCAGCCGCCGGGCGGCCGCCTGCATCTCGGTGGCCAGCGCCTGGTAGCGGGTCTTCGGCGTGTGCTTCTGGTCGGTCCAGCGGCTGAACGGGTGGGTGGAGGCCGCGATCGGCGCAAGCCCGTGCTCGTCGGCCACCTCCGTGATCACCCGGCGCAGCCGGGACAGGTCCCGGCGGGCCTCGCGGATATTGCGACACACCCGCGTGCCCACCTCGATCTGTGAGCGCATGAACTCCGGGCTCACCTGCCCCTTGCAGCGCTTCTCGCACTCATCGAGCATGGCCGTGGGCGGATCGTCCGCCAGTCCCCGGGTCTCCCGGTCCACCAGCAGATACTCTTCCTCGATGCCGATGGTAAAGGCAGGCTCTTTCATGGGCCGGGTATCGGATTATCCCCCGAGCGGGCCGGGGCGTCGTGCTCCGGCACCACTGGCAGGCGGCGGTAGAGATTCGGGTTGTCCAGGAGGGGCGCGAGCAGGTGCGCGAGCCGGTCGGCCCAGAGCTCGAGGCCCTCCTCGCTCATGAGGTGATCCTGCCGGATCTCGAAGGCGGCGTGGGGCAGCCCCGTCCGCTCCGCGTGGTAGTCCACGGTGAAGTCGGCGGGCGCCCGGCCCGAGTAGGGTTCGTTGTCGCCGATGACCAGCCCGGGGATGCGGTGCAGTCCCTCCAGGATGGGCCGCGGCAGACGCGGGTCGGTGTCCCAGAGGATGCCCACGTCCCAGTCCCGGCCTCGCCCGTCCAGCACCGGCGTGAAGCTGTGGATGGAGATGAAAGCCGGCACCCGATCACCGTCGGTCAGGCGGCGGATCTCCTCCTCGACGGCCCGGTGGTAGGGCCAGTAGAGCGCGTCCGCGCGGCAGGCCCTCTGCTGCTCGGTGAGGCCCTCGTTGCCCGGGATGATGTGGCCGTCGCCCCGGCTCAGAAAGGCGGTCGGATCGGTGAGGTGCCGATTGCAGTCCACCACCAGCCGGGAATAGCGGGCCAGTACCGCATTCGCCTCGAGCCTGGCCGCCACCCGCCGGGTGAGTTCGCCGGCGCCGATGTCGCAGGCCAGGTGGGTGGACAACCCCTTCTCGTCCATGCCGAGATTGTCGAGGGTGCGGGGGATGCGCCGGCTGGCGTGATCGCAGACGATCAGCACCGGCGGGTCGCTGCGTCCATGCACGATGTCGTACGGCGGCGGCTCGTCCGGCGCCAGCAATGCCCGCTGCGCGTGTTCCATGGCGGCCTGGGCGGGTATGTGTACCGGCTCGGGTGCGTCTTTCATACGCCACCGAGTGTAACCCATTCACCCAGGTGCCGGCAGGGAGGGGTCTTCAGGCCAGCGCCCGGTCTTCGGTGTCCCGTCCCGTCTCGCCCCAGGGCGCGAATCGGCGCACCGATTCGGGCCGGGCGATGTGGAAGCCCTGGGCGTACTCCACGCCGATGCTGCCCAGGATCTCCAGCACCTGCTCGCTCTCCACCCGCTCGGCAATCGTGGCGATGCCGAGCGCCTTGCCGATGCGGCTGATGGCATCGACGAGACTCTGGTCCTTGGCGTCCTCACCCACGTTGTGGATAAACGCACCGTCGATCTTCAGGTAGTCCACCGGCAGGTGCTTGAGATAGGTGAACGAGGACAGGCCGCTGCCGAAATCGTCCAGCGAGAAGCGGCAGCCGACGTCCTTCAGATCCTTCATGAAGTGGATGACCCGATCGAGGTTCGCGATGGCCGCGGTCTCCGTGATCTCGAAGCAGATGGCGCCCGTCGGCAGCTTGCGCCGGCGCAGCTCGTGGATCACCCAGGCGCGGAAGCGGTCGTCGCTCAGGGAGGTGCCGGAAAGGTTGAGCGCCAGCGTATAGGTGGCCTGCCCGTCGGCACCCACCCGGTCGGCCAGGTGATCCAGCGTCTCGCTCACCACCCAGCGGTCCAGCATGGGCATCAGGTTGAAGCGCTCCGCCGCCGGGATGAACACGTTCGGCTGCACCAGCTCGCCGTCCTCGTCGCGCATCCGCAGCAGCAGCTCGTAGTGACCGCACTCGTCCGCGTAACCGCCCTCTTCGCCCTCTTTGCCAATAGCCACGATGGGCTGGAAGTAGAGTTCCAGGCGGTCTTCCTCCACCGCGCTGGTGATGCGCGAGACCCACTGCATCTCGCGGTGGCGCATCGAGGCGTCGCCGTCCTGATACAAATGCACCTTGTTGCGGCCGAGATCCTTGGCCGAGTAGCAGGCGACGTCGGCGGCGCTCATCAGTGCGCCGACGCTCACCGTTTCGTGAGTCACCATCACCACGCCCATGGACGCGCGCACGGTCTGCACGCTGTCCTGCCAGACGAAGCGGTGGTTCTCGACCGCGCCGCGGATGGTCTCGGCCACGCTCACGGCCCGCTCGCAGTCACAGTTCTGCAGCAGGATGCCGTACTCGTCGCCGCCCAGCCGCGCCACCACGTCGCTGGAGCGGATGCAGCCCTGGATGCGCTCGGCCAGCTGGCGCAGCAGCTCGTCGCCGGCGGTGTGGCCGAAGGTGTCGTTGACCACCTTGAACTGGTCGAGGTCCAGATAAAGCAGACCGTGGGAGACGCCCGTATCCAGGCTCGCCTCCTCCAGCGCGGCGGTCAGCCGGTTCTCGAACTCGCGGCGGTTGATCAGCCCGGTGAGGCTGTCGTGGGCCGCCTGGTAGGAGAGCTGGCGGGAGAGCCGACTCTCCTTGCTCACGTCGTGGAACACCATCACGGCGCCGATGATGTTGCCCACCCGGTCGCGGATGGGCGCCGCGGAATCCTGGATGGGGATCTCGTTGGACAGTCGGTTGATCAGCACCGAATCCTCGGTGAGCGCGATCACCCGGCCTTCGCGCAGGCAGCGCTCCACCGGGTTGTCCACCGCCTCCCGCGTGTGCGTGTGCACGATGGAGAGGATCTCGCCGACGGGCTTGCCGCGGGCGGCCCGGAGCTCCCAGCCGGTGAGGTCCTGGGCCACCGGGTTAAGGTAGTCCACGTTGCCGTCGGCGTCCGTCGTGATGACCGCATCGCCGATCGACTTCAGCGTGACCTGCGCCTTCTCCTTCTCCTCGAAGATGCGGGTCTCGGCGATCTTGCGCTCGGTGATGTCGGTGATGGTGCCCTCGTGGGCGATGATCTTGCCGTCGGCATCGAGGACCGCGCGGGAATTCTCCAGCACCACGATCTCGCTGCCGTCGCGGCGCTTCATCCGTGCCTCGAAATTGCGCACGACGCCGTCGCGCTCCAGCTTCTCGCGGAAGCGCACGCTGTCCTGGGGGTTCACGTAAGCGGTGGAGGACTTCACCTCCCGCTTCAGGTCTTCCTCGTCCTCGTAGCCGAGGATCTGCATCAGCGCCGGATTGGCCGATTCGATCTCGCCCTCGGTATTGGCGATGTAGACGCCCTCCACCACGTGCTCGAACAGCCCGCGGAAGCGTGCCTCGCTGGAGCGCAGCGCCTCCTCGTCGTAGCGGCGCTTGATGGCGATGCCGGCGAGGCGCACCAGGCCGGTGATGCGGTCCAGCTCCGCCGTGGAGGGCTCCCGGATCTCGGAGAAGTACAGCGCGAGCGTGCCCAGCACGTCGTCAGCGCCGCCCACCAGCGGGAAGGCCCAGCAGGCGCGCAGCTCGTGCGCCTCGGCAAAGTCCGCCAGCGACGCCCAGCCGGGGTCGCGGGCGATCTCGGGCGTGATCACCTGGGTGTTCTCGGCCACCGCGCGGCCGCAGGAGGTGGTCGCGGAGTCCACCTGGAAGCCGTCGATTGCGTCCAGCACCGCCTCGGGCAGACCGGTGGCAGCGGCCACACGGAAGGCGGAGCGGTCCCGGTCCAGCGTGGTCACCAGCACGCGGGCGCCGGCGGCCACCTGCTCCACGGTCCGGCAGAGCGCCTTCAGCGTGCTTTTCAGGCTGGCGCCGGAGGCCACCATCTCCAGCACCTTGTGCTCGCCGAAGGCGATCAGCTCGTTGCGCTTGCGCTCGGCGATGCTGGTGATGCTGCCGCGGAGCAGCTTGCGATTCGCCGAGGGCAGCCGCACGAGACGCACCTCGCAGGGGATCTCACGGCCGTCGGCGTCGACGTGCAGCCACTCGAAGCAGGGCTGCTCGCCGTTCAGCGCACGGTCGACGTAACCCCTGGCCTTGCCGAAGGAGAGCGATCCGTCCAGTTGGTGCTCCGGCGAGATGCCCTCCGGGCCCATCGCCAGCAGCCGCTTCCTCGACATGTTGAAGAAGCTCAGCGTGTTCTCGTTCACATCCACGAACCGGCCGCTGTCGACGTCCAGCACCACGATGGCCTCCGTGGCGTGATCCACCAGCGCCCGGTAGCGCTCCTCGTTCTCGCGCAGCGCCCCTTCGGCCTCGAGCCGCTCGGAAATGTCCCGCAGGCACAGCACGAAGGCGCCGCTGGTCTTCTCCGACAGCCGGGTGGTGTTGATCTCGGCGGTGAACCGGCTGCCGTCGGCGCGCAGCGCCTCGGTCTGGCCGGTCTCGAGCTCCAGGTAGGTATCGTCCAGGTTGGTGATGTAGGCCTGCAGGAACATCTTGACCGGGATCTTCCCGGCCTGGGGCAGCAATGCCGGCAGCATCACGCCCGGCAGGGCGCCAATCTCGTAGCCGAACAATTGGTGGGCGACCCGGTTGGCGTAGCGGATCATGCCGTCGGGATCGACTGTGAGCACGGCGTCGGCGACGCTGTCGAGCACCACCCGCAGGTCCGCATTGCGGCTCGGCTCGTCCTGCGTGGTCGTGACCAGCCGGTCCAGCTCGGCGTAGCGCGCCTCCACCAGCTCGAGCAGGCTCGGATAATCGAGCCGCTCCCCGTCGGCGGTCGCCTGCCTGATCTGTTCTTTGAGAGTCGGGTGCATGGGCGGCCGGTCCATTCCTCCGGGACCCCCGGGCGCGCTCGCGGCAAGCGTCGAACCGGAGCTTCTCCCAGAGCTTCACCAGGTGCGCCGGCAACACCGGCGCTAATGAACCGGACGATAGTCGGCGTCACCAGAGGTGTCTGTGATCCAACTCTCGTTTCGATCGAGGGGATGGGAAATTTTTCCCGCTTACGTTCGAGCCTGCCTCAAGGCTTATGTCCAATGCGCTGATTCCGATAGCGAATTCCGGACGCACTTGCCGACTTCAATTGCCGACTTCAGTTGCCGCCGCTCTCCTTCGCCGGCAGCGACCGGACCGTCTCCCCCTCGGTGGTCCTCAGCTCGCCGTTCTGCTGCAGGGTCGGCGGCTGGTCGCCCACCTGCACAGGGATGGACACCGCACGGATCTGCTCGCCCTGCGCCGTCGTCACGCTGACCAGCACGGTGAGGTAGAAGCGGCCTTCGGCCGACGGGATCACCACGACCCGCTCGGTGGCGGGTTCAGCTGCCGATGACGCCTCGTCCAGCGGCCGCAGCGTCTCGCGCCTGACTTCCGCCGCCTGGCTGGCGCCCATCTGCAGACCCTCGCGGGGCTGGAGCTGGACGGTCACCGGGCCCTCCAGACTCGAGCGCAGCTTCAGCTCGATCTCGACGGGCTCGCCGGGCCGGGGCTCGCCCAGCACCTCGTAGTCGATGTCGATGGGAGCCACCGGCTTGCCGGGGGAGTCGCCGTGCCGCGCGGCGATCTCCGCCGTGGTGGCTTTCTTCGGGACATCCTCGGCAGCTGTCGAGGTAGTGTCCGCAACCGGTTGATCGGCAACGGTCGGCTCTTCGCTGCCGCAGCCAGCCAGGAGGAGCGCGGCCACGGTCGTCGCCAGGCCGGCAGTGAGGATGGAGGTTCTGTGGGTCATGGCTGTTCCCTTGCGGATGTAGTGTGGGCGCGATGTCGTGTGGGTGGCGCCTAGAACTGGCTCAGAGAGACGTCGAAGCACATGGTGTCCTGGGTGAAGTCGGCGCTGCCGGAGCTAAAGTTGTAGACGTTCGGGAATCCAGCTTCGAACAGCTCTACGGTGTAGGTTCCAGGCGGTAGCGTGTCCTGGAAGACTTCGGAGTTCTGATTCGGCGACAGTGACTGGCCGACGAATTCCCCGGACCGGAACAGGAACAAGTCCGGATCCGAGAACTGCGCCGGCTCGCCCTGTGGCGCGCTCGGCGGGTTCGTCGTCGTCACCGAGATGCGGTAGTTGCCGGTGGCGTTCACCGTGAAGCGCAGGTAGCGGAAGATGCCGAGCTTGTTGCCGTCCTCGTTCGGGTCGAACTGGCGAGTGACGCAGAGGTCCGTCACCGTACTGCCGAGTTGCAGCTGTGCATGCACCGGCAGCAGATCGGTGGCGCCGGGATTGTTGCCGGCCTCGCTGTCGCCCCAGATGTCACCGATGACATCGATGCTCTGACCGCCGACGATATCGTCGATGGCCGCCGACTGTGGAGCATTGGCCTGCTTCAGCTCGTGGATGAAGCTGAACAGCGTCGTGAAGGCCGGCGTCACCCGCTGCGGCCCCGTCAGCACCTCGTGCAGCGGCTCGAAACCGAGCGTCAGGCTGTCGTTGCCGTCGGCCGCATCATCGAACAGATCCCACAGGATGAGCTGCACGGACGACTCGTTGTACCAGCCCGGCGCAAACGTGCCGTCGGATTCCACGCTGAATCCGAAACTGGTCTGACCCGTCGGGCGGAAGAACGTATCGAAGTACTGCGGATCATCCATGATCATGCCGGCGACGGCGTTGCCCCAGCCCTCGCCGAAGGCGAGCCGGGCATCCAGCCGTTCGTCCAGTCCGTGCCTGCCACCGGTGCTGTCCGCCCGCGCAAGCACGTCCTCGTAATAATGGCCCCACTCATGTGCCACCACGTGGGTATCGAACTCCTCCGTGTCCGCGTTCGCGTCGCCGAGCAGGAACAGCGAATCCAGATCGCCGCGGTAGAACGACGTGCCGATCTCGCCGGTATCCAGGTCCCTCGTACTGACGTTCGGCGTGTTGTTCACGCTCCAGAATGCATCCAGCGGTGCAAACTGCGCCCCCGGATTCACGCCGGTGACCAGCTCCATCGCCTGATAGATGATGTCCAGCACGGAGAACGGCGCCGCTGCCCGCGGTTCCGTGTAGCCCGAACCGGTCCAGCCCGTCTCCGCGAGGAGGTTCCTTACCGAATCCGCGCCGCCGCTGTCCGCGGTGCCGCCGTCCAGCACGTACAACGGACGCTGCTCGAGAGGCACCGCAATATTGCCGGTGTTGTCCCTGACCTCGACATCCCATGCCGGCGCGCCGGAGCGCTTGAGCTCAGCGCGCACCCGGACGAATACTTCCGTCAGCGACGGCACGGTCAGCGAATAGTCTCCGTTGTCGCTCGCCACGCCCTCGGCGAGCACGGCGCCGTCCGCCGCGGCGATCGCCTGCACGGTGGCGGCGCGGATCGGGCGGACCTCCGTGCCGGAGAAATCCAGTCCCGTCCCGATAGGCCCGCGCGGCACGAACTCGAACTGCACCTTGCCGCTGATGGTCACCGTTGCCGGCGCCTCCCGCACGGTGAGTTCGACCAGGTCCGTGTCGCTCGCTCCGTCGCTGTCGGTCACCGTCAGCCCGAAGGTCAGCGGCGTATCCGCCGTCACGTCCGGGGCGACGAAGGTGGCCTGCGGCTGGTCGGCGCCCGTTATCGTGACAGGAGTGCCCGCGGTCTGCTCCCACAGGAAGCCCAGCGTCGAAAGCGATTCTTCCGCATCGCTGCTGCCCGACCCATCGAGGGTGACCGTCTGCGTCCCGAAGACCACCCGGTCCTGGCCCGCGTTGGCCACCGGCGGGACGTTGACACCGGCCACGGCATTCACCGTGATGGTGGCGGTATCCGTGTCGGTGGCGCCGTTGTTGTCCGTCACGGTGAGCTCGAAGGTCACCGTCAGGGTGTCGCCCAGCGCCAGTGGCGGTGCATCGAACGTGGCCGTGGCGGTGTCCGCTCCGCTCAGTGCGATCGACGCTCCGCCGCCGACCTGCGCCCAGGAATAGCTCGCGATCGTGCCGTCCGGGTCCGTGCCGCTGCCGGCCAGCGTGACCAGGCTGCCCTCGTTCACCGTCTGGTCTGCCCCCGCATCGGCGGTGGGCGCCTCGTTCGGCTCGATGGTGACGGTCACGGTATCGGTGGCCGTCGCGTTGTCGTCATCCCGGACCGTAAGCGTGAATTCCAGGGTGTCTGCGACGTTCGGCGCGGTGAAGCTCGCCGTCGCCGTGGAGGCGCCCTGCAGGGTCACCGAAGTGCCGGCCGTCTGGGACCACGAATAAGCCGTGATCGTGCCGTCGCTGTCGGAGGAACCCGCCGCGGAGAGGGTGACGGCGTCCCCGCCCCGCACCTGCTGATCCGCGCCGGCATCCGCCACGGGCGGCTCGTTCGGCGGTGCGATGGTGCCCCCGTCACCGCCTCCCCCACCGCCACAGGCGGCCAGCAGCGAGACGAGGGCGACGAGAGTGAACTTCCTGTATGACTGCATATTCCCGTATCCGTTCTGCAGGTGCCGGGCGCGCGGCGTTATGGGTTGGCGATATGGGTGGGCGATATGGGTGGGCGATATTGGCCAATGACCTCACGGCAACGATCGAAGATAATAGCGTCCGGCAGGCCGGCCGGCGAGCGCCGGACCCCGTCGCCCGCATCCGACCCTATCGTTCATCGGACTCGTGCCGCGCGGACGGGTTCACGTTTTTTCAACAACTTGCCTGCTAGACTTTTCGCTGGGCGGGTGCGCCCGGATGCCCGGGCAGACACCGGGTCCGGCGCGACGCCCGGCAATTTCGGCCCTGTGCGGACACCCATGCAGACCAGGTAACGACATGAGCAAAGCGAACATACTCGTCACCGGCGGCGCCGGTTACATCGGCAGCCACGTGGTGCGCCAGCTCGGCGAGGCCGGCGAGCGCCCGGTTACGCTGGACAATCTCTGCACCGGTTTCGCCGACGCGGTCCTGGCGGGCGAACTCGTGCAGGGCGACACTGGCGACGAGGCCGTCCTCGACCGGCTGTTCGCCGATAACGAGATCGAAACGGTGATGCACTTCGCGGCGCACACCATCGTGCCGGAGTCCGTCGCCGATCCGCTGAAGTACTACCGCAACAACACCGCCTCCAGCCGCACCCTGCTGGAGGCCTGCCAGCGCCACGGCGTGCAGCACTTCGTGTTCTCCTCCACGGCCGCCGTCTACGGCATCCCGCCGGAGGGCCGCGCCGCGGAGACCACGCCGACCGCGCCCATCAACCCCTACGGCACCTCCAAGCTCATGACCGAGTGGATGCTGCGCGATCTCGCCGCCGCCGGCGGGCCGAGCTACGTGGCGCTGCGCTATTTCAATGTGGCCGGCTCCGACCCGGAGGGCCGCATCGGCCAGTCCACCGCCAAGGCGACCCTGCTGACGAAGGTGGCCTGCGAGGCGGTGGTGGGCAAACGCTCTCACGTCTCCATCTTCGGCACCGATTACGACACGCCGGACGGCACCGGCGTGCGCGACTACATCCACGTGGAAGACCTGGCCCGGGCGCACGTGGACGCCCTCACCTACCTGCGCGCCGGCGGCGACTCCCGCGTGCTGAACTGCGGCTACGGCCACGGCTACAGCGTGCGCCAGGTGCTGGACGCCGTGCAGCGGGCCGCCGGCCACGCCATCGAGATCCGCGAGGAGCCGCGCCGGGCCGGCGATCCGCCCAGCCTCGTGGCCGTCGCCGACCAGGTGCGCGAGACCCTCGGCTGGCAGCCCCGCTACGACGATCTGGACACCATCGTCACCCATGCCCTGAACTGGGAGCGCAAGCTCGCGGCGCGGGACGCCCCGTCCCGGGCCACCGGCTGACCGGGGCGCGGCGCTCCGGGCAGAGGGATTACGTTAAACTCCGGCCATGAGATTCCCGCGCCCCCGATCACTGAACGGCCTGCTCTTCATGGGCTTCGGCCTGGTCACCATCCCCCTGATGGTGGCCGTGGTGTGGGCGCTGGTGCAGCTGGGGCGCTACGCGGACGAGAGCGAGAGCCTGGTGCTGGAGAGCGTCACCGCCACCCAAAACACCCGCCTGCTGCTGGAGCGGCTGCGCGAGCTCGAGCGCCTGGCCAAGCTGTATCAGGTGCAGCAGACCGAGGATTACCTGGACCTGATGACCCAGGATGCGGCGCGCTTCGAGTCCCGCCTGACCGCGCTGGCGCCGCTGGCCGAGCGGGCGGGCGCTGCCGAGGCGGCGGACGTCCTGGGCCGGCGCACCGGCTCCGCCGTCTTCACCATCCGCACCCAGCCGGCGGATTCCGAGCGCGTGCTGCAGGCCACCCGTGAGCTCGAGGAACTCTCGCGCCAGGCCGGCGAGTTCAGCGTGGCCATCAATGATTTCATCGGCCGCGAGCTGGCGGCGCTGCAGCAGGACGCCAGCGACTTCCAGGCCACGCTCGCCTGGCAGGCCGCCGCGCTGATCCCGATCATCCTGATCCTGGTGCTGGTATTCGCCCTGCTGGTGACCCGGCCCATTCGCCAGATCGACAGCGCCATCAACCAGCTCGGCCAGGGCGGCTTCTCCCGGCCCATCCGCGTGGGCGGCCCCACGGATCTGCAGGCGCTCGGCCGCCAGCTCGAATGGCTGCGGGTGCGTCTGCTGGAACTCGCCCAGGAGAAAAACCGCTTCCTGCGCCACATGTCCCACGAGCTGAAAACCCCGCTCGCCAACATCCGCGAGGGGACGGACCTGCTGCTCGACGGCGCCGTCGGGCCGCTGGACGACCCCCAGCGCGAGGTCACCGACATCCTCCGCTCCAACGGCCTGAAGCTGCAGCGTCTCATCGAGAACCTGCTCTCCTTCAGCGCCTGGCAGACCAAGAGCGAGATGCTGATGCTCTCGGACTTCTCGCTGAAGGCGCTGATCACGGGCGTGCTGAAAGACCACCGGCTGGCCATCAAGACCCAGGGCATAAAACTGGCCCTGGACGTCGAGGACATCCGCGTGAACGCCGACGAGGAGAAGCTGCGCACCGCGCTCGACAACCTGATCTCCAACGCCATCAAGTACACGCCCCGCGGCGGCAACATCCAGGTGCGTGCCATCGCCACCAACTCCAGCTTCGTCATCGACGTCGCCGACTCGGGTCCCGGCATCCCCCAGGAGGAGCGCAGCCGCATCTTCCAGGCCTTCTACCAGGGTGCCAACCAGCAGCACGACGGCCCGGTGGCGGGCACCGGCATCGGCCTGTCGGTGGTGCTGGAGTGCGTGCAGGCTCACGGCGGCAGCGTGGAACTGGTGGACTCGCCCTGGGGCGGCGCGCACTTCCGCCTGCACATCCCCCAGGAACAGATCAGCTTGAACGACAGGATGGCGGCCAATGCGTAGCGCAAGACCCGGATGGATCGCGGCCCTGCTCTCCGCCCTCTTACTCGCCGGTGGGTGTACTTCTACCACGGGCTGGCTCGACCGGGACGGCGATGACGAAAGTGCCACTCGCGACGTTGATGGCGCCGACGTCTCCGGCTACCTTCGGACGATGCGCGACCTCGCGGCCGGGGATCCCGCGACCAAGGCCGAGGTGTTCGCCCGGGTGGACGACGCCTTCCTGCAGTCGCCGACGACGACCAACCGGCTGCACCTGGCGCTGGCGCTCGCGACCCCCGGACACGCCGGCGCCGACGCGGAGCGGGCCCGGGAGATGCTGACCGAGATTCTGGCGCGCTCCGAACTGTTGCTGCCGGCCGAGGTCACACTGGCCGAGCTGCAGCTGGAGGTGGTGGAGCAGCGGCTGCTCCTGAAGACGGAGAACCGCCAGCTGCGCTCGCAGTACGAGCGCGCCGCGGACGACGACCGCCAGCAGCTCGAGCAGCAGCTGGCGGCGGCCCGGGCGGAGAACCGGGAACTCGCGCGGGCACTCGAGGAGGCGGAGGAGAAACTCCGCGCCATCACCACCATCGAGAGATCAATCAGGGAACGCTCCGATGCCGACGAACAACGCTGAGCGCAAGGCCGAGCCCAAGTCCGGTAACAAGGGTCGCATCCTGCTGGTCGACGACGACCCGGGGCTGCTGCGCCTGCTCTCCATCCGGCTGCGCGCCGAGAAATACGAGGTGGAGGCGGTCGAGAGCGCCCACCGGGCGCTGGCGGTGCTGAACCGCTTCGAGCCTGACCTGGTCATCACCGACCTGCGCATGGACAAGATGGACGGTATCGGCCTGCTGAAAGAACTGCAGGAACGATCGCCGGGGCTCCGCGTGCTGATCATCACCGCTCACGGCACCATCCCGGACGCGGTCTCGGCCACCCAGAGCGGGGCCTTCGGTTTCCTGACCAAGCCCATCGACAAGGCCGAGCTGCTGGACCACGTCGAGCGTGCGCTGAAGGTCTCGGCCAAGGCACCGGCGGAAGACGACTGGGCCGACGACATCATCACCCGCAACCCGATCATGCGCGAGCGCCTCAACCAGGCCCGCATGGTGGCCGACAGCGGCACGCGCGTGCTCATCACCGGCGAGAGCGGCACCGGCAAGGAGTTGATGGCCCAGGCCATCCATCGGGCCAGCAACCGGCGCGACGGCCCCTTCGTGGCCATCAACTGCAGCGCCATGGCCGAGCACCTGCTGGAGTCGGAACTCTTCGGCCACGAGAAAGGCTCCTTCACCGGCGCCACCCGCGCCCACAAGGGCCTGTTTCAGGCCGCCGAGGGCGGCACCCTGCTCCTCGACGAGATCGGCGACATGCCCATGCGCCTGCAGGTCAAACTGCTGCGCGTTCTCCAAGAGGACCAGGTGCGCCCGGTCGGCGCGACGGACTCCGTTCCCGTCGACGTCCGCGTCATCTCCGCCACCCACCGGGACCTGCGCGAGATGATGACCGAAGGCACCTTCCGCGAAGACCTCTACTACCGGCTGAACGTGGTCAACATCCACGTCCCGCCGCTGGACGACCGCCGCGACGACATCCCGCTGCTGGTCGCCCACTTCCTGAAGACCATCGCGGAGGAGACCGGCGGCGAGCGCAAGGTCTACGCCCCGGAAGCGGTCGAGATGCTGGTCACCGCCGAGTGGCCCGGCAACATCCGCCAGCTCTACAACGTGGTGCGCCAGAACGTGGCGCTGTCCCGATCGCCGGTCATCAGTGCGGAGCTGGTGCGCTCGTCGCTGGGCGAGCACGGCGGCAAGCTGCCCTCCTTCTCCGAAGCGCGGGACGAGTTCACGCGGAACTACCTGAGCCAGATCCTGCAGATCACGTCGGGCAACGTGAGCCAGGCGGCAAGGCTGGCGAAGCGCAACCGGACGGATTTCTACAAGCTGCTGGCGCGGCACGAGCTGAACCCGGACGCGTTCAAGCCGCATTAGGGGCGCGGGCTAACCAGGTAGGAGGGCCTTCAGGCCCGACAGGCCCATAGGCCTGGTTTTTTAAAGGGATCGGGGCTAAAGCCCCTCCCACAATCAGTGGTTCTCCCAAGCGATTTCGGAGCATAAAGACCGGAAAGCCGAGTCGCTGCAAACCCTTGTCTTGGCCATGCTGTCCGCATGGCAGGTACCCGACCCAGATCTCATGCCCTGCGCCTCGGTCGCTGGTCAGAAGCGCAGCGCATCTACCTCGTCACCACCTGCTGCCACGCCCGGCGCACGATCTTCACCTGCCTCTTCTGCGGCTCCATGGTCGTGGACGAGCTGCGCCGCTCGGACGAGACCGGCGCCACCCGCACCCTCGCCTACACGGTGATGCCGGACCACCTGCACTGGCTGTTCGAGCTACAGCGCGGTCGCAGGCTGCAATCGGTGGTGGCGCAGATGAAAGGCCGCTCGGCGCTGCGCATCAACAAGGCGCGAAACGGCTGCGGCCGCATCTGGCAGCCGGGATTCCACGACCACGCGCTACGGAAGGACGAGGTGGTGGAGGTGGTAGGCGACTACGTCGTCCACAACCCGGTGCGGGCCAAGCTGGTGGAACGGCCGGA
>Ga0102943_1000209_pt1 | contig 41157 bp, 36 predicted proteins | sample SalPonC_black_MG_FD_78174 | JGI IMG/M metagenome (GOLD analysis project Ga0102943, IMG submission 78174) | Salt pond soil microbial communities from South San Francisco under conditions of wetland restoration - Salt Pond MetaG... | ecosystem: Environmental > Aquatic > Marine > Intertidal zone >...
AAGTTTGTCTGGGCCCCCCTGGTGGATCAGATGCCTGTGCCGCTTCTGACAAGAGTGCTGGGGCGGCGCAGGGCCTGGATACTGACTGCCCAGGCTGCCATCATGGGGGCCATGGTCTGGATGGGGTGCACGGATCCGGCATCAGGGCCGTCTCAGTTGACCTTCATGGCTGCTGCGGCTGTGCTTCTGGGGTTTTCTTCTGCCACCCAGGACATCGTCATTGACGCCTACAGGATTGAGTCCGCAGGGCCGGAACTCCAGGCCATGATGGCCTCAAGCTATATTGCCGGGTACCGGATCGGCATGCTGGTGGCTGGTGCCGGGGCATTGTTTCTGGCCGATTATTTTGGTTCGGCCAGGGATGCCTATGTCTTTGGGGCCTGGCGGATGACCTATTGTCTCATGGCGGCCTGCATGCTCATGGGTGTGGCCACAACCCTGTGGGTCAGGGAGCCGGAACGGCCAGCCAGCGCCACGGTGTCCAGTTACGGAACCGGGATGTACGCAAGAGCCTTTGCCGGTTTTACCCTGGCCGTGGCCGGCTTTATCCTGGTGTTTATTCTTACCTCGGACTGGGCAGACCAGGTGAAACCCTTTCTGGGGGACGGGCTGAACAATGCCCATATGGCCGGGGTACTGGTGGAAGGGGGACGGCTGTGCTGCGGTATCATTGCCGCCGTTGTCATCGCCAGGGTGTTGATGGCCCTGGACCTGGTGGACCGGCCCATGGTCCGGGAGGCTTACCTGGCTCCGGTAACCGAGTTTTTCCAGCGCTATGGCCGGGGCCTTGCCTGGCTGCTGCTGGCCCTGATCGGTTTGTACCGGATCTCGGACATTGTCCTGGGGGTGATCTCCAACCTGTTTTACCAGGACCTGGGGTTCACCAAAACCCAGATCGCCTCGGTGGTAAAAACCTTTGGGCTTTTTATGACCATTGCCGGCGGATTCCTGGGTGGGATGCTGTCGATCCGGTTTTCTGTTATGCCCATCCTCTTTGCCGGGGCTGTGCTGTCTGCTTTGACCAATCTGCTGTTTGTGGCCCTGGCCCATGTGGGGCATTCTTTGCCCATGCTCTACCTGGTGATTTCAGCGGATAATCTGGCCGCAGGCCTGGCATCCGCGGCCTTTGTGGCCTTTTTATCCAGCCTGACCAATGTCCGGTTCACCGCCATCCAATATGCCATATTCTCCTCTTTGATGACCCTGATCCCCAAGACGCTTTCCGGTTACTCCGGCACCATGGTGGACAGCCTGGGGTATCCAATGTTTTTTTCTCTCACGGCGATCATGGGGCTGCCTGTGCTGGTGCTGGTGGGGGTGAGCAAACGCTTTCTTTTCCGCAAAGACAGGTAGCCAGGGCAAAAATGTTTCCGGGAATAAATGGCGGTGACAAAGGTTCCATATAGACGTAGGACGGGTGATGCTGGATTGAAGACAGATAAAATATCCGGGATAATCCTTGACAAAGAAAACCCAGTTTCCTACTTAAAGACTGGGGGAAATTAACAGTATCACAGGCCACGGGTAAGGGCCGAAGACTATTAATTTTGACGGTAATTGCGCAGCCAGAGTATTCATCCTGAGCCAGTAATCTTTATACCTGCCTCACCTCTCTTGCGGCTGGCTGCTGCAGCGAAACCAACACAATTGAAGGAAAACCGCTTTCACGCGATAAAGTGGCTGATTTTCGAAAAATTAGGCTTTATTGAAAAAGAGGTGCCGTATAGACATTTATAATCCGGTGCGGCAAACCCGCACAGATATAATTCATCCTTTTGGCAGCTTGGATACAGGGCCTGGCGGACAGGAAAAAGACCGTTTTTTCCGGATCTGTCAAGTGGAACCTGTTTTTCAAGACAGCTCAAAGAGCAGCTCAAAGAGCGGGATCCTTTTGGACAACACGGTTGGAATATAAGCCGGAGTATCTGTTATAGATACCCCGGTTTTTTTTCGGTATCCCCGGGGCCGAAGGCATGCCGCCCGGGACGGGGGAAATAGCGAACCTGCTTTAAAAACAGCGAAACCGCTATACTAACGGTGAGGAGGTTTGGATCATGAGTGTAACACCCGAGAACAACCTGGCTGGTGCTGTCATGGTGCTGGGGGGCGGTATTGCAGGCATGCAGTCTGCCATTGACCTGGCCAATTCCGGTTATTATGTCTATCTGGTTGAAAAATCCTTCGCCATCGGCGGTATGATGGCCCGGCTGGACAAGACATTCCCGACCAATGATTGTACCATGTGAGTCATCTCTCCCAAACTGGTCGAGGTCGGCCGGCATCTGAACATCGAACTATTGACGAACACTGAACTTTTGGCGTTGGACGGCAAGCAGGGTAATTTTACGGCCAAAATCAAGGAAACCCCAAGATTTGTTGATATTTCCAAGTGCACCTCATGCGGGGAGTGCACCAAGGTCTGCCCGGTGGAAACAGCCAGCGAGCACAACGAAGGACTGGCCCCCAGAAAGGCGATCTTCAAACAATATGAGCAGGCCATTCCCGGGGCCTATGGCATTACCAAGCGGTCCATTGCCCCCTGCAAGGCCACCTGCCCCGCCCATGTTTCCATCCAGGGGTTTATTGCCCTGATGGGCCAGGGCAAATACCACGAGGCCCTTAAATTGTTCAAGCAGGAGCATCCCTTTCCGGGATCCTGCGGAAGGGTCTGCCACCATCCCTGTGAATCCGTGTGCACCCGGGGGGATGCGGACCAGCCCCTGGCAATTCAGTACCTGCACCGGTACCTGGCGGACCTGGATTTTCAAGACGGCAATCCCTGGCTGCCGGATCTGGCAGAGAAGCGAGAGGAAAAAGTGGCCATTATCGGATCTGGCCCGGCCGGTCTGACCTGCGCCTATTACCTGGCCCAGAAGGGATACGGTGTCACGGTTTACGAAAAACTGCCCGTCAAGGGCGGGATGATGGCCGTGGGGATCCCTGAATACCGCCTGCCCAAGGCTGAGTTGGCCAAAGAGATTCAGGTCATTGAAAAACTGGGTGTTGAGATAAAAACATCGGTTGAATTCGGAACAGACATCACCCTGGAAAGTTTGAAAACACAAGGGGTCTCATCGGTATTCATGGCCACGGGCCTCCACGGCTCCAGGGGCCTGGGCGTCAAGGGCGAGGATCTTCCCGGCGTGCTCAAGGGAACTGAGTTTTTAAGAAACGCCGCCATGGGCAAGGGCGAGGCACTCTCAGGTAAAACCGTTGTCATCGGCGGCGGCAACGTGGCCGTGGATGTGGCCCTGACCTCAAGGCGGCTGGGATGCCAGGACGTGACCATGGTCTGCCTGGAAAAACGCGATGAGATGCCGGCCTGGGATTACGAGATTGAAGATGCCATAGAAGAGGGGGTTAAGATCGTCAACTCCAAGGGGCCCTTACGGTTTGTGGCAGAGAAGGGCAAGGTCTCTGAAGTCGAGTTCATGGAATGTACAGCGGTCTTTGATGAAAACGGCCGGTTCAGCCCCCAGTATGATGACTGCGCCCTGACCATGATCGATGCCGACACTGTGATCGTGGCCATCGGTCAGATGGGGGAGACCGACTTTGCGGACAAAGAGGGGATACACTTGACCCCGCCCGGCGGATATGAGGCAGATCCGGTGACGCTTCAGACCCCCATTGATTGGGTTTTTGCCGGCGGTGACGCCTATTACGGGCCCAAATCCGTTGTGGATGCCGTTGCCTCGGGAAAGGAGGCAGCCGAGTCCATAGACCGGTTCATCAACGGCCAGGACCTTATGCAAGGCCGAAAGACATCCTTTGATTTCGAGAAACCAGATATTGTGGATGTGCCTAAAATGGAACGTGTGGAACCTGATCTTCTGGCCGTGGCCGACCGGGAGGGCAACTTTAACGAGGTGACCGCCGGCCTGGTAGAGGAACTGGTGGAACAGGAGGTGGCCCGGTGCCTGTCCTGCGGGATCTGTTCCGAGTGCTACCAATGTGTGGAAGCCTGCCTGGCCGGAGCCGTGGATCACAGCATGGTGCCTGTGGTCCGGGATCTTACCGTGGGGTCTGTGATCATGACCACCGGGGCCACCACCTTTGACCCCTCTTCCATGGATGACATCTACATGTACCAGCGGTCCAAGAACGTAATGACCTCCATTGAGTTTGAGCGGATACTGTCTGCCGGCGGCCCCACCATGGGGCATCTGGTCCGGCCCTCGGATGAAAAAGAACCCGAGAAAATCGCCTGGCTCCAATGTATCGGCTCCAGGGACACCAATCGCTGCGGCAATGGCTATTGCTCCAGTGTCTGCTGCATGTATGCCATCAAAGATGCCATGATCGCCAAGGAACATTCGGAAAAAGAGCTGGATGCCGCCATATTCAACATGGACATGAGAACCTTTGGCAAGGATTATGAAAAATACTACAACCGGGCTGCAGACCAGGAGGGGGTCAGGTTTGTCAAGTCCAGGATCCACTCGGTTGTAGAAAAGCCGGGGACCGATGACCTCATCCTCAAGTATGCCGATGAAAACGGGGCATTGCAGGAAGAGGTGTTTGACATGGTCATTTTGTCTGTGGGCCTGACCATTCCCAAGGCGTCCCGTGACCTTGCCGCCCGCATCGGTGTTGAGACAGACGGTTACGGCTTTGTCAAGACCGCCACGTTCAACCCCCTGGAGACGTCCAGGCCCGGGGTCTATGTGTCCGGCACTTTCCAGAGCCCCAAGGATATTCCGTCCTCGGTGACCGAGGCCTCTGGATCTGCCGGTGCCGCCGGGGTTAACCTGGCGCCGGCCCGCCACACCCTGACCCGTACCCGGACCATGCCCGATGAGCGGGATGTGCTGGGAGAAGAGCCCAGGGTCGGGGTCTTTGTCTGCAAGTGCGGGATCAACATCGCCGGGATCATTGATGTGGATGCCATTGCCGATTATACGGCCAAACTGCCCAACGTGGTGTATACAGGAGAGAATCTGTTTACCTGCTCCCAGGACACCCAGGTGACCATCAAAGAGGTCATTGACGAGCACAGACTCAACCGGGTGGTGGTGGCGTCCTGTACCCCCAAGACCCATGAGGGCATCTTCATGGACACCCTGGAGGAGGCCGGCCTGAACAAGTACCTGTTTGAGATGGCCAATATCAGGAACCAGGACTCCTGGATGCACTTTCACGAGCCGGAACAGGCCACACAAAAGGCCAAGGATCTCATCCGCATGGCCGTGGCCCGGGTCACCACCCTGGGACCGCTTCATGACAAGCGGATTTCCATCATTGACAAGGCCCTGGTCCTTGGCGGCGGCATCGCCGGCATGACAGCGGCCAAAGGCCTGGCTGATCAGGGTTTTCATGTGACCCTGCTGGAAAAACAAGGCCAGCTCGGCGGGCTTGGGATGAGACTTCACCATACCATTGAAGGCGACGATATCAGGGCCTTTGTGTCGGATCTTGCGGAAAAGATCGAAGGTCACGATAATATTGATGTGCTGAAACATGCACTGGTGACCGGATTTGGCGGTTACAAGGGAAATTTTAACACCCGCGTCATGGTGGGCGAAGCCATGAAGGAAACACAGATCGACCACGGGGTGATGATTGTGGCCACCGGGGCCACGGAATACCAGCCCAAAGAGTACTTGTACCCTGAAAGCGAAAAGGTGGTCACCCAGCTGGAATTGTCAGATATGCTGGAACAGGGAACGACCACAGCCCTTGAACGGGTCATCATGATCCAGTGCGTGGGCTCCAGAAACGAAGACAACCCTAATTGTTCCAGGATCTGCTGCCAGAGCGCCATAAAAAATGCCATTGCCATCAAGGAGAAGAGTCCGGATACAGATGTATTTATTCTCTACCGGGACATGCGCATGTACGCCATGATGGAGGCCTACTATACCAAGGCCAGGAACATGGGGGTGATCTTTTCCCGGTTCAGCCGGGATCTTCCCCCTGAGGTACAACAGGACGGCAAGGCCCTTAGCGTCACCTTCAGGGATCATGTCCTGGGACAGATGGTAACGGCCTCCTGCGATCTGGTGGCACTGAGCGCCGGGGTTCAGGCCGCAGAGACCGACGAGCTGTCCACCATCATCAAGGCCCAGCGCAACCCTGAGGGGTATTTCATGGAAGCCCATGTCAAGCTGCGGCCAGTGGATGCAGGCACCGAAGGCGTGTTTATCTGCGGTACGGCCCACGGCCCCAAGCTGATTACCGAGACCATCTCCCAGGCCATGGCTGCGGCCTCCCGGGCCACCACCTTTCTGGCCCAGGAGTATTTGACCCTGTCCGCGGTGGTGGCCGAGGTCAACCAGGCCAATTGCGCCTCCTGCCTGGTCTGTGTTCGGTCCTGCCCCTACGGGGTGCCCGTGATCAACGACATGGGCGTCTCGTATATTGATCCGGCCCTGTGCCAGGGCTGCGGGGTCTGCGCCTCGGAATGCCCGGCAAAGACCATAAAACTCAACTGGTATGAAGATGAATCTATTCTCAGCAAGGTGGAATCCTTGCTGGAGGGGGTATTATGACAAAAGCGTTTGAACCGGTCATCCTGTCATTCTGTTGTAATTATTGAGGGTATTCAGCAGCGGACCTGGCAGGTTCCATGAGACTGAAGATCCCCACAAGTTTTAGAATTGTTCGGCTGCCCTGCACCGGCAAGCTGGATGTGATTCATGTGCTCAGGGCCTTTGAAAAAGGGGCGGACGGTGTGTTCTGCGTCGGGTGTCTGGAGGGCGACTGCCATTTTAACGAGGGTAATTTCAGGGCCCGGAAACGCATTGAGCAGGCTGCCCAGATTCTGGATAAGGTGGGCGTGGGCGGCGACCGGGTGCGAATGTACAACCTGTCTTCCGGAGAAGGGCCTTTGTTTGCCCAGTATGCCACGCAAATGGTTGAGACCATCAAGGCCCTGGGCCCAAGTCCGGTGCGTCTGATGATGGAAAAGAGTCAGGCTGCCTGACAGCCAGGCTGCCTGGCAGCCGGAGGCACGGAATCGGTGTGAATGCGTTAATCCTTATAATTGCTTAAGATGAGGTGAGCCTATGATCATAGCAGAGAAAAAGCCCATTGAGGAGATCATTGAGGAGGTTAAACCCTACGATCGGATCCTGGTCCTCGGGTGCAATGAATGTGTCACCGTTTGTGAAGCCGGGGGAAAAAAAGAGGTAGAGGTGCTGGCCTCGGCCCTGCGCATGTACTTTATCGCCCATGGACAGGTCAGAACCATCGATGAGAGGACCCTGGAGCGTCAATGCGACCACGAGTACCTGGAGGAGATCCGTGACATCGTGGACAATTACGATGCCATTGTCTCCTTGGCCTGCGGCGTCGGCGTCCAGTTTGCCGCAGAAAAATATCAGACCATGCCCCTGTTGCCAGGGGTTAACACGGTGTGTCTCGGGGCCAACGAGGATCGGGGCCTTTGGACTGAGCGCTGCCAGGCTTGCGGTTCCTGCGTTTTGGCCCGTACCGGGGGGATCTGTCCTGTGTCCAGATGTGCCAAACGGGTGATGAACGGGCCCTGCGGCGGTGCCACCAATGGTAAATGTGAACTGGGTCCGGACACGGACTGCGCCTGGCAGCTTATCATTGACCGGCTCAAGGCCCTGGGCCGCCTGGATGACTACGAAGTGGTGGCCCCCATCAAGGACTGGTCCACTGACAGGGCCGGCGGCCCCAGAACCGTTACCAGGGAGGATGTGAAGATATGAGCGAGTGCAGAACACAAAGCCGGCTGGAAAAGGTGATGAGAGCAGGACATCTGGGCGTGACCTCAGAATGCGGTCCCCCAAGGGGGTCCAATCCCGAAGAGATCCGCGAAAAGGGGCAACTCATCAAAGATCATGTGGATGCGGTGAATGTCACGGACAACCAGACCGCCATGACGCGGATGTCAAGCCTTGCGGCCTGTGTCCACCTCAAGCTTGAAGGGGTGGAGCCTGTGCTGCAGATGGTGACCCGGGACAGGAACCGGGTGGCCCTGCAGAGCGATATCCTGGGGGCGGCCTCATTTGACATCAGTAATATGCTGTGCCTGTCCGGGGACCACCAGAGCTTTGGCGACTGCGCCCAGGGCCAGAATGTTCATGACCTGGACTCCATGCAATTGCTGCAGACAGTGCGGTACATGCGGGACGAGGGAAAGTTTTTAGGGGGGGACGACATCAAACGTCCGCCAAAGATGTTTGTGGGGGCGGCAGCCAACCCCTTTGCCGATCCCTTTGAAATCCGGGTGCCGCGCCTTGCCAAAAAAATCGCCTGCGGGGCGGAGTTTATCCAGACCCAGTGTATCTATAATCTGGACAAGTTCAAGGAATGGATCAAGAGGGCCAGGGACCGGGGCTTGACAGAACAGGTCTTTATCATGGCCGGCATGACCCCCATGAAGTCTGTGGGCATGGCCAAGTATATGAAGAACAAGGTGCCTGGCATGGATGTCCCGGATGAGATCATCCAGCGATTGGCAGGGGTTGAAAAGAAAAAGCAGGCTCAAGAAGGCATCAATATTTGTGTGGAGCATATCCAGGCGCTCAAAGAGGTGGACGGGGTGTCAGGATTCCACGTCATGGCCATTGAATGGGAGGAAAAAGTTCCCGAGATTGTGGAGCGCTCCGGCCTCTACCCCAGACCTGAGGTATAGACCCCAAAACAGACCCCACGGTTAGAAATAAATCCCCTGCAGGAGTTGGTTTTCTGCAGGGGATTTTTTGGGCTAAATCAGCTTGTCCTGCCTGAGGGTCTGGATAATGGCTGTGGTGGATTTTGCCCGGTCCATGGTGTAAAAGTGCAGGCCGTCCACCCCGTTTTCCAGAAGGCCCCGGCACTGGTCCACGGCAAGGTCGATGCCCAGCTGGATGGGGCCGGCCTTGTCCTCGGGATCCAGGGCGGACAATTTTTCTTCCAGTCCTGCCGGAATGCTGGAGCCACATACCCTGGACAGCATCCGGGTCAATTTCACCGTGTATACCGGCATGATCCCGGGGATGATGGGGGCATCAATGCCCTGGGCCCGGCATTTGTCTTTAAAGTCAAAAAAGAATTGGTTGTCGTAAAAATACTGGCACATGACATACTCGGCCCCGGCATCCACCTTTTCTTTGAGGTGAATGATATCATCATCAAGGCTTTGGGCCTCCAGGTGGCCTTCGGGATAGCCGGCACACCCCAGGGTGAAGTCGTAGCGGGATTTGATAAATGCGATCATGTCACCGGCATAGGAAAAACTGTCTGCATGGGCCTTGAATTTGTCATCTGAGGGCTTGTCCCCCCGGATGACAAAGATGGTTTTAATGCCCAAGGCCTCATAGGCATCCAGCACCTGGCAGATCTCATCCGGTCCCAGGCCGTATCCTGCAATATAGGCAACGGTGGGCAGTTTTTTTGTCTGGATCAGGTTTTTCACGGTCTGATAAGATCCGTCTCTGGTGGATCCGCCGGCCCCAAAGGTTATTGACAGGTAGTCAGGGGACAGGGCAGCCAGGGCATCAATGGTGGTGTCAAATTTTTCTGCTGCCGCCTTGGTCCGGGGAGGGAAAAATTCCATTGAGATGACGGGTTTTTGGCTGCTGTACAGATCTGTTACACGCATAAGATCCTCCTTTATTGTTGTATTGAATCTGGTGCAGGTGTTTATATATGGTCACAAAAACACAGCAAATCATGTGCCAGCCGGTCTTGGTGTTTTTTTTATTGTCATTCCAATAAGTTAAATATGTTCTGCAAATCCCTTCTTTTATTAGAGGTGCAGGTTTGCGCCTTATGGTGTCATGGGTTCTTCAGACAGAACGGGGACCCTGCTGCGGGCGATTGTATCTGTGTGATGTTTAGGAAACCACTATCATTGCGGGCGCGTCAATATTTTTAAGTTATACATAACAAAGAAGCAGGTGTGCAAACACCCTGGGGGGTGCGGGTCAAGGGCGAGGTGTTTGGGTGCAATTGTGCGACTGCTTGTCCAGGGATTTGGGGGGGTAAAAACAGGTAACATATTGAAACCAAATAGATATTATACTTTGGTATGGACTTTGCTCTCTGTGTCGGACAGGAACAGCTTGTTGTTTATACAAATCAAGGAGGATCTATGAAAGCTGCAGTCAGTGCCTATGGCAAAGATTTGAATGCCGAGATCAACCCAAGATTCGGCAGGTGCGACTATCTGCTCATCGTGGACACACAAGATATGGGATTTGAATGTTTTCCCAACGAAAATAAGGACCTGAGCGGCGGCGCCGGGATACAGACCGCCACCTTTGTGATCTCCAAAGGGGCGTCCTGCATCCTTACCGGGGAATGCGGCCCCAATGCCATGGCAGTGTTTGAGTCATCCGGGATCCCGGTGTATACGGGGCAGGCCGGAACCGTGGGCGAGGCGGTCCGCCGCCTGAAGGACGGGGCCCTGGACCCTTTGGAGGGCGTGGATGACAGCCCTGCAAAACAGGTCCCCGGCCCTGAAACTTCCCAGCCATCTCCCATGGGCGGCGGCAGAGGCATGGGCGGCGGCCGTGGCATGGGCGGCGGCGGTGGCCGTGGCATGGGCGGTGGCGGCGGTCGTGGCATGGGCGGTGGCGGCGGTCGTGGCATGGGCGGCCGCGGTGGATGCGGCATGGGCCGGAAAGGCTGATTTTTTAACAAGATGAATGGAGAAAACATGACCAAGATAGGTATCATCAGATGTGAAAAAAACGAGGACAGGTGTCCGCTGACCAATTGTTTTAAAACCATGATGGAAACGGATCAGGGATTCAGTGCCTATGAGGGCTGCATCCCGGCAGGGGTTTTTACCTGCCGGTGCCCCGGGGACAATGCGGCGGCCCTGGGAAAAATATTAAAGGCCAAGGGGGCCCAGGCCATCCACCTGTGCACCTGCAGCTTTGCAAAAAAGACGGAACAGGGCTGGGACAACAGCCAGGGGGGATTCTGCGATCATGTTGAAAAAATCGCAGAGGATGTGGCCTCTGGCACCGGCCTGCCCTGTGTGCTGGGGACGGCCCACCTGCCCAAGGGGTATACCCCGGTGACCGTTGAAAAATAACCCGGCATTGCAAAAATCACAGAGGCCTCAGCTTCAAGACCCTAAATGGCAAGGTATGATTTTTCGAGACTAACCCTTTTCAAACCCCAGGAAAACCATCATCAAATCAACGGCTGTCATTGCGCTTGGGCTTTGAGTCTGCCTGGAAGAGGGGGGCTTGGGGTCAGGTGGAGAATGCCACATTAATGCTTTACCATCTTCTGTTTTTTTACTATGCATAGGGAACCTGTGGCCAGTGTTACGGACCCCCCGGCAATGGCCGGATCTTTTTTAACTGCAAGGAGAAAAAATGGCTGTAATCGTCAAATATATCGTTGTCAGGAATGGAGAGGAAAAGATGACATTTGCGACAAAAAAAGAAGCAGACGCCTATGATAAGATGCTTGATATTGCCGACAGATTGTTTGATTTCCTGAACCAGGCTGAAATTGAACTTGATGACACCCAGCAAGAGGAAATTGCCCTGCTCATGGCCCAGCGCCGGGATGAAATCATGCCCATCCTCAGGGGGATAAAAGCCCCGGCACAGCCTCCGGCCAAGGCCCCGGACAAGGCCACTGCCAAAAAAGCCGCAGCAGCCAAACCAAAAGTTGCGGCCAAGAAAAAATAGCCAAGCTTGTTTTTCGGTGTCCTCTCGGCCGGTATTCTCTCGGCCGGGGACACCGTTTTTTCATTGAATCATCCGGGTCGTCTTAATACCCATCCGCCTTTGTTCTGCGTTTATGTTGTGATCCCTGTTAGCCCCAATGCTGGGGGTAATTGGTGCTGAAGTCCTCTGTTGCCCAGTGCTCTTCAGGGCGGTATCATTTTTTGCTGCACAAAAATCCATGGCCTTTTCAAACAATAATGCCTGGGGTATAAAGGGTGAACGATTCAGGTGCGTCGGGCAAAAATGATTTTTAGCATATTCAAAAGGGACACTGCCATGGCTTCATTCTTCTTCAGGCTGATTCGGGTGATCATTGTATTGGGTATTGCACTGGGGGTGGCATTCTGGCTTTTTTCCACCCGCCACCGCCCGGAAAAACAATCCGTGGTCCACGCAGTCCCCGGCGTCCGGGTCATCAAAGCGGTTTCAGGGCCCCGGACCATGACCGTGGAGGCCTTTGGCACGGTGATCCCCAGGAAAAAGGTCAACCTGGCTGCCGAAATCGGAGGGCGCATCGACTATATTCATCCCGGTCTGCAGGAGGGGGCGGCCATCAGGGCAGAGGATCTTCTCATCCGCATTGACCAGCGGTCCTTTGTTCTGGACGAAAATGCCGCCCTGGCCGGGGTGAGCCAGGCCCGGGCCGATGTCGACCGGATGACCCGGGAAATTGCCAATTACACGGCAGATGTTGAACTGGCCCAAAAGAACCTGGCCCTGACCCGCAACGAGTGGGACCGGGTCAAGACTCTGGAACAGAACCAGTTTGCTTCAAAAACCAGTGTGGACAAGGCCGAGCAGCAATATCTGGCCGCCAGGATCCAGCTTCAGTCTGCCCAAAACCGCCTGGCCCTGACCCCGGCCATGATGGCCCAGCTCAAGGCGGCCCTGGCCCTTGCGGAAAACACCCTGGCAAAGGCCCGGCTTGTTCTGGACAAGTCAGAGATCAGAGTCGGATTTGACGGGTATGTCCTGACCCGGCAGGCGGAACTCGGAGAGTTCGTCAGCCCCGGTCAGATTCTGGGCACCCTTTATGAAAAAGGGGGGCTGGATGTGGATGTCAACATCCCCCTTGAAGAGCTGACATGGATGACCCCCCTGTTTGACAAGGGTCAGCAGCCCCGGGCCCGGGTGGCCATTGCCAACCTTGAGGGCGGGGGAATCTGGCATGCCCGGGTGGCACGGATCAAGGCCAATATCGACGAGAAAACCCGGACCCTGCCCATCACCCTTGAGATCGGGGCAAGACTGGGGCAGGGTGTGGCCGGTACTGATCCGCTCATGACGCTTAAACCCGGCACCTTTGTCCGGTGCAAGATTCTGGGACAGACCCTTGAGAATGTATTTCAGATCCCACGGTACCTGATGCATCAGGACAACCGCCTTTACCTGGTCCGGGACAATAAATTGTCAATCAAAACCGTCACAGTGCTGCGCAAATATGAAGACAAGGCCTTTATTTCCGGGGGCCTGTCCGACGGAGACAGGATCGTGGCCTCCCCCCTGCCGGCGGCAGTGGACGGGATGGCCCTCAGTGTAAAGGCTGAAGAGGTGTCCCCGTGAAAGTCATTGGAAAATGGTCGGTGGAGCACCGGGTCAGCGTTAATCTGATCATGGTTTTTCTTATCGTGGCAGGGCTGTATACGGCGGTGAAGATGAAGCGGGAGATGTTCCCGCAGTTTTCCCTGGATATGATCTACATCTCAATGGTCTATCCCGGGGCCTCGCCCGAGGAGGTGGAAGAGGGGATCTGTCTTAAGATAGAAGAGCAGCTCAAGAGCCTTGAAAATATCAAGGTGATGTACGCTACAGCCATGGAGGGGCATGGATCAGTCACCCTCGAGCTTGAAGGGGGCACAGATATCAATGACAAGCTGGATGAAATACGGACCGAAGTGGATCTCATTGATTCATTTCCCGAAGAGGCTGAGGATCCGGTGATCCAGGAGATCAAGAACCATGAACCAGCCATCTATCTGGCGGTTTACGGGGATGTGGACGAGCTGACCCTTAAGACCACGGCTGAGAAAATCAGGGATGATCTGGTGGACCTTGACGGTATTTCACTGGCCTCATTGATAGGGGTCCGGGATTACGAGATTTCAGTGGAAATTTCCGAAGAAAAACTTCGGACCTACGGCCTGTCTTTTGACGATGTGGCGGCAGCGGTCAAGACCGGCAGCGTCGAGCTGCCCGGGGGCAAGATCAAGACCCCGGGAGGAGAACTGCTGGTTCGAACCAAGGGAAAGAAATATACCGGCCAGGAGTTTGAAGCCGTCCCCCTGGTGACCCGGTCCGACGGTACAATGGTTTATCTGGGGGATGTGGCCACGGTCAAGGATGCCTTTGAGGACAAGGATATCAAATCCCGGTTTAACGGCCGGCCTGCAGCCATGGTGCTGGTCAACCGCACAGACTCCCAGGATACCATTGCCATTTCAGATCAGGTGCTGGACTATATAAAAAGCCGTGAAAATGACCTGCCCCGTGGGGTGCGCCTGGGCCATTGGTACAATATGGCCGATCTGGTTCAGGACCGCATTGATCTGCTATTGAAAAACGGTATCCAGGGCATTGTCCTGGTCTTTGTGGTCCTGGCCCTTTTTCTGGACCTGGGGCTGGCCTTCTGGGTGTCTTCGGGCATTCCCATCACATTCATGGGCACCTTTTTGGTCCTTGAGGCCATGGGGGCCTCTATCAATATGCTGTCTTTGTTCGGTTTTATCATGACCCTGGGCATTTTGGTGGACGACGCCATCATTGTCGGGGAAAATGTATATACCCATTACTCGGAGGGGAAGACCGCCAAGGCCGCTGTCATGGCCTCTCTGGATCAGATCGGCGGCCCTGTGGTCATGGCCGTGACCACCACCATGGTGGCCTTTGCACCCCTGATGTTTATCGACGGCATCATGGGAAAGTTTATCAGTATCATGCCCCAGACCGTGATCTGTATCCTGGCCATTTCCCTGGTGGAGGTCTTTGTGATCCTTCCGGCCCACCTGGAAGGGACCTTAAACCACGGCAACAGACCGGCCAACCGGACCCTGCGTCTGTTATTTTTCTGGATCAGCTGGCTGAAAAAAGATATTTTGGATGCCCATGCCTGGCTCCGCAAATACATGGAAAAGGGTCTGAACCTTGTCATTAACCGGATCTACCTGCCGGGGCTTCGGTATTGCGTGACAAACAAATACTTCACCCTGGCTGTGGGTGTGGGCTGCCTGATTGTCAGTATGGGCATGATCCTGGGGGGTCATGTGCCTTTTACCTTTTTTCCGAAAAATGATTCCAACTGGCTGATTTCAGAGCTTGTCTATCCCTTGGGAACCCCCTTTGAAACCTCGGAAAAGGCCATCAAGCAGATAGAGCAGGGGGCCTTTGCCCTGAACGATTTTTTCCGGGACCGGGTGGAGAACGAAGCGGACCTGATCGTCAATACGTTTTCCCAGGTCGGGGTGATCCCCAGACGGGACTGGAAGCCTGCGGTTGTCGGCGGCCATTGCGGGGAAGCCTGGATCGAAATCCAGCCCGCAGCCATGCGGCCCACAATTTCAGCTTCAGAGGTGACGGCCAAATGGCGAAAGCTTACCGGGGATATCCTGGGAACCGAGCAGTTGACATTCACCATTATCGGCGGCGGCCCCGGCGGCAACCCCATTGAAATCCGCCTGAAGGGAAGCGACTTTGGGCATATGGAAGCTGCGGCCGAGGATCTCAAAGAAGAGATTGCCGCCTATCCCGGTACCTTTGATATCACCGATGATTTCAGGCCTGGCAAGGTGGAAAAACAGATCTTTATCCGGCCGGGGGCAAAGGCCCTGGGGGTGACCATGGCGGATATCGCCACCCAGGTCCGCCAGGCCTACTACGGGGATGAGGCTTTGAAGGTGCAGCGGGGAAAGGATGATGTCAAGGTCATGGTCCGGTACGCCAGCAAAGAGCGGCACACCGAGGCCAGCATCGACCAGCTGCGGATCCGGACCCGGGACGGCAGGCAGATCCCCTTGAACCAGGTGGCCCGCATTGAAACGGCCAGGGGATACTCCACCATCCAGCGGGTGGATCAAAACCGGGTCATCACCGTGATTTCGGATCTGGATGAAACCGTGGCCAATGCCCAGAAGATCGTGACGGATTTGAAAGCGACATTTCTGCCCCGCCTCAAAAAAAAATACCCGGGCATTACCTATGACCTTGAGGGCCAGGCCAAACGGTCCAAGGAGTCCATTGACTCTCTCATGAAAGGGTTCTGGGTGGCAGCCGGGGTGATTTTTCTGCTTTTGGCCAGCCAGTTTAGGTCCTATGTCCAGCCGATGATCATCATGACGGCCATTCCCTTTGGCCTGATCGGGGCCATTTTAGGCCATTTTCTCATGGGCCTGGATATTACCATGATCTCGATTTTCGGTATTGTGGCCCTTGCCGGCATCGTGGTGAACGATTCCTTGATCCTTATCGACGTTATCAACACCCAGATTCGCCAAGGAGCGGCAGTGTTTGATGCGGTGATTGTCGCCGGGAAGAACCGGTTTCGGCCGGTGCTGCTGACCACGGTAACCACGGTGGCGGGCCTGGCCCCCCTGCTCACGGAGACCAGTTTCCAGGCCAAGTTTCTCATCCCCATGGCCGTCAGCATCAGTTTCGGTCTTGCCGCGGCCACACTGCTGACCCTTATTCTTGTGCCGTCTTTGTATGTGGTGGTCCGGGATTTGACCGGGATTTTTGTGGGGCAGGCGCGTCTGGAAATGGTCAGCAAAGAGGCCCGTGAAAAGACAGAGTAGTTTTTTGACAATTGGGGCCAACAACACAGGAGTACTTTAGAAGATGACACAAAAGATATTTATCCCCGAGTTTTGGACTGCCGCCTGGACCGGTGACCGAAACTCAGACACCTATGCCGTGCATAAGGGCTTTTCCACCCCTGATTACTGGGACAAGGCCTCGGCCACCTATAACAAGGATAAAAAAGAGGTGGCAAACCGGCGCCTGGATCGGGCCATGGCCATGCTTCGTGAAAAAAAATTGTGCTTTGAGGGGATGCGGGTGCTGGACATCGGCTGCGGCACAGGTCTGATGTCCATTGCCCTGGCCCAGGCCGGGGCCCAGGTTACGGCACTTGATTTTTCATCCGGCATGCTGGACCGGCTCAGCCAGGAAATCCCGAGGTCCCTGGCCCCCTGTATTGACCTGGTCCAAGAGGACTGGATGACAACGGATATTCAGGCCCGGGGGTGGGACAAGGCCTTTGACCTTGTGGTGGCCTTCATGTCACCTGGGGTGGCCACCCCAGCGGCCTTTGAAAAGATGATGGCCTGTGCCACCCGGGGGTGTGCGGTCCGGGGATGGGCCGCCCGGCAGCAGCACGCCATTCTTTTGGATCTGTGGGAAAGGATCATGGACCGTCCCCTTGAGGACAAGCCCCAGTCCATTCTCTATAAAATCAACTATCTGTTTTCCCTGGGCCTTTTTCCCGACATCTGCTTTGACCTGGTGGAATGGAACCAGAGGGTGACCCTTGAACAAGAGCTGGACAACCAGGTGGCCTTTTTTGCCAAGGTCAGCCAAAGGCCTGAAAAGGACCTGGAAAGAATGATCCGGGACTATTTGACCCCGCTGGATACGGGCAAGGGCATCCGCAAGATCCACAAGGGTTTGACAGCCACCGCGGTTTTTTTCGTGGCCCCCATGTTGTAAGGGCTGGTTCCGGTATCAGACGGCCTGCTGTTTTTCCACGGCCTCGATAAAGGCTTTGAACTTTTTAAAGGTGGCGTTGTCCATGGCATGTTCCATGCGGCAGGCAGTTTCGTCGGCTGTTTTTTCGTCGACTCCGATAATCTCGTGCAAAAATTTTCGGAACACCAGGTGCCGGCCTTCGATCTCCTGGGCGATTTTCTTGCCTTTGGGCGTCAGGGTGACATAGCCGTAGGGTTCGTAATTGATCAAGTCCTGGGATGCCAGTTTTTTAAGCATCCCGGTGACAGAGCCCCGCTTGATATTCAGTTTTTCGGCAATATCCTTGGACCTGGCCACGGTGTTGGCGGTTTGAAGTTCCAATATGGTTTCCAGGTAGTCTTCCAGGCTTTCGCTCAAGGCCGGTTGTTTCGTCATCACGTATCTCCTGTTGGGTTTCTATGGGTTTTATACATCACAATTTAGTAAGTCAATTGGTTATTTTTCTAAAAAAATGAAAAATATTATTGACCCAGGCAAGAGTTAGGTGTAGTTAACTTCAGAATTGTGATGAAACAAATTGTTGTTCAACCATGAATTCGGAGGATGATGTGAGGCAGATCAATTTGCGGCAGATGAAAAAAAACCAAGGCGGGGTGATTGTCTCGGTAAAGGCTGAAGGGGCCATGGGCAGGCGTCTGCGTGACATGGGCCTGGTGCCGGGAAAGCAAGTTAAGATCCAGGGCAGGGCCCCTTTGTATGATCCGGTTTCTTTGAGGATTATGGGGTTTACCCTGACCCTTCGCAACAATGAGGCAGACCATATTTTAGTTGAGGTGGACGCATGAGTACGGCAATTGCACTGGCAGGGAACCCCAATTCCGGTAAAACCACACTTTTTAACACCCTGACCGGGGCCCGGCAGCATGTGGGCAACTACCCCGGGGTGACTGTAGAGAAAAAGCAGGGCAGCTGGGTCACCGGCTCCGGCTCTTTTGAGGTGGTGGATTTGCCGGGAACCTATTCTCTTACAGCCTATTCCCTTGAAGAGGTGGTGGCCAGGGATTTTCTGGTCAATGAAAAACCAGCGGTGATCGTCAATATTGTGGATGCATCAAACCTGGAGCGTAACCTGTACCTGTCTCTTCAGTTTATGGAGATGGGCATGCCGGTGTGCATTGCATTGAATATGATTGATGTGGCCAAAAAACGGGGCATTGAAGTTGATGGGGAACAGTTGTCTGACCTGCTTGGGGTGCCGGTGGTACCCACAATTGCCCGGACCGGGAAGGGCAAGGAACAGCTTTTGGAAACCGTGGTGGCCCAGGCCGGAGACCGGGCTGATTTTATCCCCTTGAAAATCTCCTACGGCCGGGATATTGACGCGGCATTGGATGACATGGTGCCCATAATTGAGGATGCCGCCTTTTTGACACAGACTTATCCGGCCCGGTGGGTGGCCTTGAAATACCTGGAAAACGACAGCCAGATTGTTGAGATGGGGGCGTTGGCGGACAAGGATGTGGCAAGCCGTCTGGCTGCCATGGCCAAAAAGGTGGCAGCGCATGTGGCCGCCACCATGGACAGCCATCCCGAAGGGGTGATTGCCGACCAGCGGTACGGCTTTATCAATGCTGTCCTCAAGCAGAATGTCATCGGCTATACCCATGACCAAAACAGGTTGAGGCAGTCGGATAAAATTGACAAGGTGCTGACCCACCGCCTGGCAGGTCCCGTGATCATGATCGGGGTGCTTTTGGCCCTTTATCAATTTACCTTTACCTATTCGACCCTGCCCGTGGAATGGGTAGAGGACATTTTTGGCTGGCTCGGGGGGATGGCTGATGCAGCCCTGCCCGACGGCCACCTTAAATCCCTGATCATCTCCGGCATCATTGACGGGGTGGGCGGGGTCATGGGCTTTGTTCCCCTGATCATGTTCATGTTCCTGGGCATTTCCTTTGTCGAGGACTCCGGGTATCTGGCCCGGATGGCATTTATGCTGGACCGGGTGTTCCGGATGTTCGGGCTTCACGGCAGTTCGGTCATGGCCTTTATCGTGTCCGGCGGCATTGCCGGGGGCTGTGCCGTGCCGGGGGTCATGGCTGCCCGGACCCTGAAGTCACCCAAAGAGCGCCTGGCCACCCTGCTGACGGTCCCCTTTATGAACTGCGGGGCCAAACTGCCGGTGTACGCCCTTTTGGTGGCGGCTTTTTTTGCTGAAAACCAGGCGCAGGTCATGCTGATGCTGACCCTGGTCTCCTGGATCGGGGCCCTGCTGGTGGCCAAGCTCTTACGAAGCACTGTAATCAGAGGCGAGTCCACCCCTTTTGTCATGGAGCTGCCGCCCTATCGTGTGCCCACCCTCAAGGGCCTTGTCATCCATACCTGGGAGCGGACCTGGCAGTATATGAAAAAGGCGGGTACGGTCATCCTTGGCATCTCCATTCTGCTGTGGGCCATGATGACCTTTCCCGGGCTTGATCAGGCGCGGCTTGCTCAGTTTGACGCCCGCCGGGCAGCAGTGACCCAGGACCTGGGGCCGGCTGTGGTGGCTGAACTGGAAAATTCAGGAGAGACGGCACTTTCCAGCTCAGCCATGGCCGCCCGCCAGGCCCTTGTGGCCATTGACGGCCAAGCGGCCCAGGCCGGGTTGAAACAGTCTATTGCCGGCCGTATCGGCATGGCCCTGGAAGGGGTCTCCCAACTGGCCGGGTTTGACTGGCGGACCAATATTGCCCTGGTGGGCGGATTTGCCGCAAAAGAGGTGGTGGTATCCACTCTGGGAACCGCTTACTCTTTGGGTGAGGTGGATCCCGAGGAAAATAACAGCCTGGCCCAGCAGCTCCAGTCCGAACCGGGCTGGGGGCCGGTCACGGCCCTTTCCCTGATGGTGTTTACCATTTTTTATGCCCCCTGTTTTGTCACGGTGGTCTGCATTGCAAGAGAGACCGGTTCCTGGAAATGGGCGGCATTTTCTGTGGGGTTTAACACGGCCCTGGCCTTTGGCCTGTCCGTGCTTGTCTACCAAATTGGGGCTTTAATTCTGTAAACAGACCCTGTTGAAAGGGCAAAGGAGAAAAAATGGAAAATATCATAGTTGGCCTGGTCGTTGCAGCGGCCCTGATTTTCAGCCTCAGAAGTTTTGTCCGCATTTACAAAGGAGATGGAGCCTGCGGCTGCGGATGCGCCTGCAGCCCTTTGGATAAAGCCTGCTGCAAGAAAAAGATCTCCAGGGTCATCCCCCCGAAAACTTGACCCGTCTTTGGAACAGACATCCCGGATTTGTGCTTTGGGTATTGTCAGGGTTGATTATCTGATTATACTATGATGAGTTATGCTAAAAGACCATCAACGTTTCAGCCATATTAATTATTGATCTTTTGAGGTGATTCATGAGTGATGAGAACAGACCCATTACCCCGGAAATTGTGACTGAAGACGATGAACAGCCCAGAGGAGAACTGGTTCCCCAGAGCACAAAACCTGAGTTTCTCTATCTGGTTCCCATCACCGGTCGGCCCCATCTGCCGGCCCAGGTCCAGCCCCTGGTGGTGAGCAAAAAACGGTGGGAAAAGACCGTGGTCAAGGCTGCCAAAGAGTCTAAAAATCTTCTGGGCCTTTCCTACCTTGCCGAGGTGACTGGAAAATACGTGTACAAAAAGGATTTTCCCCGGATGGGCTGTGTGGTCCGCATGCTCAACATTGCGGATGCCGAGGGCAATATTCAGTTCATTGCCCAGGGCCTGGAACGCTTCAAGATAAAAAAGTTTTTGTCGGACAAGCCCCCTTTTGTGGCCCAGGTTGAATACCTGAAAAAAACCGACGAGGATGAAGATGAACTCAAGGCCTATGCCATTTCCATCATCTCTGCCATCAAGCAGCTGCTGTCGCTGAATCCGCTTTACTCGGAGGATCTTAAACAATATCTGGGTCGGTTCTCGCCGGATCAGCCCTCTCCGCTTGCCGATTTTGCCGCCGGCATCACCACGGCGGACGGGGACACCCTTCAGGATATTCTGGAGACTGAATCTGTTCTGGCCCGGATGAAAAAGGTAATGATGCTTTTGAAAAAGGAGATTGAAATCGCCAAGCTCCAGACCAAGATCCAAAAGGACATCAATACCCAGGTAGATGACAACAAGAGAAAGTTTTTTCTCAAAGAGCAGCTCAAGGCCATCCAGAAGGAACTGGGCATGGCCAAGGATGACAAGACCAGCGATGTGGACAAGTTCAAAGAGCGATTTGCCGAGCTGGATCCCCCGGAGCATGTCATCAAGCGGTTTGAAGAGGAGGTTGAAAAGCTGTCTGTTCTGGAGACCGGGTCCTCGGAGTATGGGGTCACCCGCAACTACCTGGACTGGGTCACCTCTTTTCCCTGGGGCGTCACCTCACAGGACAATATCGACATTGACCGGGCCGAAGCCGTCCTGGAAAGGGATCATGCCGGATTAAAGGATGTCAAAGAGCGGATCATCGAGTTTTTTGCTGCCGGGGTGTTTAAAAAGGATATTTCCGGGTCCATCATTCTGTTTGTGGGGCCTCCCGGAGTGGGCAAAACATCCATTGGAAAGTCCATTGCCGAGGCCCTGGGCCGAAAATTTTACCGCTTTTCTTTGGGGGGGATACGGGATGAGGCCGAGATCAAGGGCCACCGGCGGACCTATGTGGGGGCCTTGCCCGGCAAGATGGTCCAGGCCCTCAAGGACACTGGGGTGGCCAACCCCGTGATCATGCTGGATGAGGTGGACAAGATCGGGGCCTCCTACCAGGGGGATCCGGCCTCAGCCCTTCTGGAGGTGCTGGATCCCGAACAGAACAACGAATTTCTGGACCATTATCTGGATCTGCGCATTGATCTGTCAAAGGTGCTGTTTATCTGCACGGCCAATACCCTGGATACCATCCCCGGCCCCTTGCTGGACCGCATGGACCGGATCAGCCTGGCCGGATACATCACCTCGGAAAAAATGGAAATTGCCAGAAAGCATCTGTGGCCAAGGCTGCTCAAGCGCAACAAGCTGACCCACTCTCTGATCACCATCACAGATCCCACCATCCGTCACCTGGTGGAGGGCTACGCCCGGGAGGCCGGGGTCCGGAACCTGGAAAAGCAGCTGAACAAGATTATCCGCAAGAGCATTGTCCGGATTTTAAAGGAAAAGAAAGACAAGATACGAATCAATATCAAGTCCCTGGAAGACCTGCTGGGGCCTCCGGTGTTTAAGCCCGAAAAACAGATGAAAGGGGTGGGCATTGTCACGGGGCTTGCCTGGACCGCCATGGGCGGGGCCACCCTGTCCATTGAAACCGCCCGGGTCCACGGCAAAAGCCCCGGCTTCAAGCTCACGGGCAAGCTCGGGGATGTGATGCAGGAGTCCGCCTCTATTGCCCTGTCCCATGTCCGGGCCAATTCAAAGGCCTACGGCATTGATGAGGAATACTTTGACCAGGCCTTTGTCCACATTCATGTGCCTGAAGGCGCAACCCCCAAGGATGGCCCCAGTGCCGGCATCACCATTACCACGGCCCTGGTCTCCATGGCCACGGGAAAACGGGTAAGTCGGCCCATGGCCATGACAGGAGAGATCACTTTGACAGGAGAAGTCCTGCCTGTGGGCGGCATCAAGGAGAAGATCATCGCAGCCAAGCGGGCCGGGGTCAATGAGATCATCCTGCCTGACGGCTGTTCCTCTGAGTTCAAGAAACTGCCCGAGCATATCAAGGAGGGGATTGTCTTTCACTTTGCCAAGACCTATAAAGAGGTCTATAAGATCGTATTCAAATAAAAATTGTGACACTATTTATGCGGTAGCATCCCAGAAAGGGCCGGGCTTTTGTTCCCGGCCCTTTTTAATGATGCGGTCTTGTCCGGGATTACAGAATCAGTTTTCTGATCCGTTTCCAGGCGGCCTCGGGTATCTGGGCCCCCATGACCTGGCAGACCTCATAGCCGCAGGCCGACGCCAGGGCACCGCTCTGCTCTATGGAAAGTCCATGGGCAAGGCCGTAAAGAAGGCCGGCTGCCCAGAGGTCCCCGGCACCGGTGGTATCCACAGGATCTTTACCCGATACCGGCTCAATGGGGGTGACCTGTCCCTGATAGAACACGAAGCTGCCCCGCTTGCCCACTTTCAGCACGGCATAGGTCACATCCTTTGACAGCATCTTAAGGGCGGCAGTCTCGTCTTCATGGCCGGTATAGGCCCGGGCCTCATCTTCGTTGGCAATCAGGATGTCCACATACTTTCGGATCAGGCCGGGCAAAATCGTTTTGGCAGCCTCCACCACCTCAAAGCTTGCCAGGTCAAGGGCAATGAGGGCGCCGGCAGCCTTGGCCGCTTTGAGTGAGGCGGTCATCAGGTCCGGGTTGAACAATAGATAGCCTTCGATTATGGCAATGGCGGTGTCGGCAAACAACTCTTTTGTCACGGACGCCGGGTCCAGCTCGGTTGAGGCCCCCAGATAGGTGAACATGGACCGCTGGGCATCGGGGGTAACCACGGAAAGAACCGTGCCGGTGGGAAGGGGGGAGACCGACAGCCGGGGCTCAACCCCCTGGGCCGTGATCTGGGCCTCGAAATCATTGCCAAAGGTATCATCTCCCCGGCGGCCGATGAACCGCGCCTTGCCACCTAAAGCGCCAACGCCGGCAATGGTGTTGCAGGCTGCCCCGCCGGGTACCACCACCGGGGTCTGGCCGGTTTGGGACAGCAGGGTGTTGATATCTTCAGCCTCTACCAGGGTCATGCCGCCTTTTTCCTTGCCCAGGGCCTGTAAAAAGGCGTCATCTTCATTGATCAATACGTCCACAAGGGCGGATCCAATACCTGTAATGCGTGTCGCAGTCATACTATTTTTCCTTTGGGTTTTTGGGGTTCAAGGGTTGCCTGCATCATAAAAGCTGAGAAAGGTATGTCAAGGAAAAATATAATCTAATACAAATATGAACATATATTGATATATTTTTAGATAGCTATTGACAAAGATGAATAAACCCTTTATTAATGTACAATTAATTCACACAACAGAATCCTTTAAACCCTATTGATTACCAAATATTATAAGGAGTAAGGCATGTCAGAATCCAAAACCGTTTTGTTTACCTCAGAGTCTGTGACTGAAGGCCACCCTGACAAGGTGGCAGATGCCATTTCAGACAGTATCCTTGACGCCATCATGGCTGAAGATAAAAAATGTCGTGTGGCTTGCGAAACCCTGGTGACCACAGGGCTTGCCATGGTCGCCGGCGAGATTACCACAGATTGCTATGTGGATATCCCCGAGGTGGTCAGAAATACCATCAAGGATATCGGGTATAATTCATCCAGCATGGGATTTGACTGGCAGACCTGCTCGGTGATCACCAGCATTGATCAGCAGTCCCAGGACATTTCCCAGGGCGTTGACGAGGGTGAAGGCCTTTACAAGGAGCAGGGCGCCGGTGATCAGGGCCTGATGTTCGGGTTTGCCACCAATGAGACCGAAGAACTCATGCCCATGCCCATTATTTATGCCCACAAACTGACCAAGCGCCTGGCACAGGTCAGAAAGAACGGTGCCCTTGACTTCCTCCGGCCCGACGGTAAATCCCAGGTGACCATTGCATATGAAGACGGCCAGCCCAAACGGGTGGATACCGTGGTCATCTCTACCCAGCATTCTCCGGATGTCAGCTATGAAGATCTCAAGGCTGCTGTTACCAAAGAGGTGATAAAAAAGGTGATCCCCGCAGAGATGATGGACGGTGATACCCGTTTCTTTGTAAATCCCACCGGGCGCTTTGTGGTCGGCGGTCCCATGGGCGACTGCGGGCTTACCGGCAGAAAGATCATCGTGGATACCTACGGCGGCCAGGGCAGCCACGGCGGCGGCTGTTTCTCAGGCAAGGATCCCTCCAAGGTGGACCGGTCTGCCTCCTACATGGGCCGCTATGTGGCCAAGAACCTTGTGGCAGCCGGCCTGGCTGACAAGTGCGAAGTTCAGGTGGCCTATGCCATTGGCGTGGCTGAGCCTGTTTCCCTGATGGTGAATTTCATGGGAACCGGAAATATTGCCGAATCCAAAGCCGTTGACATCGTTAAAGAGGTGTTTGACCTGCGGCCGGCGGGGATTATCACTGAGTTGGACCTGTTGCGTCCTTTTTACAGGAAAACCAGTGCCTATGGCCATTTTGGCCGCAAAGATCCTGATTTTTACTGGGAAAGAACCAACAAGGCAGAGCAGATCCGCGGCCTTGCCGGACTCTAATCCTTTCTTAAGTTAAATGTCAAAGGCCGTCTGAGGGACCAAATTCCCTGTCCCGGACGGCCTTTGATTTAACCCTTGACGGCCAGGGCAAAAATCTGTAATTTTATATAACATATCAACATATTTTGATTTATTAATAACAATCCAAACCAAGGAGTCGCAACCATGCTTATGAAAAGCAACGATCAGGGATTTATCGAACTGGATCTTTCCCTTAAAAACCAGGTCAAGGATATTGCACTGGCCGAGGACGGCCACAAGGATATGCAATTGTCTGAAAAAGAGATGCCGGGGCTCATGGCCATCCGGGAAAAATACGGCGTGGAAAAACCCCTCAAGGGACTCAAGATCATGGGCAGCCTTCACATGACCATTCAGACCGCCATGCTCATTGATACCCTTTATGAACTGGGAGCGGACATTCGCTGGGCCACCTGCAATATTTTTTCCACCCAGGATCATGCTGCCGCTGCCATTGCAAAAAAGGGTACTGCCGCCGTGTTTGCCTGGAAAGGAGAAACCCTTGAAGAGTTCTGGTGGTGTACGGAACAGGCCCTGACCTGGCCCGATGGGTCCGGCCCGGATCTGATTGTGGATGACGGCGGAGATGCCACCCTTTTTGTTCATCAGGGGGTAAAGGTGGAAAAAGACCCCTCGCTTTTGAAGAACCCCACCCACAGCCAGGATGAGCGCTGCCTCATGGAGCGGCTACAGGTGTCATATGACATGGATCCCCAGCGCTGGACCAAGATTGCTGACAAGATCCGCGGCGTCTCTGAAGAGACCACCACCGGGGTACACCGTCTGTATCAGCTGGCAGCCAAGAATGAACTGCTGTTTCCGGCCATCAATGTCAACGATGCAGTCACCAAGTCCAAGTTTGACAACCTCTACGGCTGCCGGGAATCCCTGGCCGACGGCATCAAGCGGGCCACCGACGTGATGCTTGCCGGCAAGACCGTTGTCGTGGCCGGTTACGGTGATGTGGGCAAGGGCTGCGCAGACTCCATGAAAGGATACGGCGCCATTGTCCTGGTCACTGAAATCGATCCCATCTGCGCCCTTCAGGCTGCCATGGAAGGCTATGAAGTGGTCACCATGGAAGAGGCTGCCTGTCGGGGAGATATCTTTGTGACTGCCACGGGTAACTACCATGTCATCAAAGGCGAGCACATGGAGCAGATGAAGGATGAGTCCATTATCTGCAACATCGGTCACTTTGACAATGAGATCGACATGGCCTATCTGGAGAACAATCCCAAGGCCAAGAAACTGACTGTCAAACCCCAGGTGGACAAATGGACCCTGGCGTCCGGCAAATCAGTGGTTGTCCTTGCCGAAGGCCGCCTGGTTAACCTGGGCTGCGCCACAGGCCATCCCAGCTTTGTGATGAGCAACAGCTTCTCCAACCAGACCCTGGCCCAGATCAAGCTGGCCAAAGAGGATCTTGACGCCCAGGTCTACACCCTGCCCAAGGAGCTGGACGAAGAGGTGGCCCGCCTTCATCTGAAAAACCTGTCTGTGAATCTGACCCAGATGACCCAGGAACAGGCCGACTATCTCGGCGTACCGGTCAACGGCCCCTTTAAACCGGACCATTACAGATACTAATCTGAACCTGTTGCCAGTTTGGTTTTATGTTCCCTTTTTTGCCCTATGGTTATGGGCGAAAAAGGGAACATGTTGTATTGGGGGAAAACACCGGGGATGCCAGGGGAGATTCAAGATCTTGAACTGCCCTGGCTTTGGGGGTTCAAAACAGTAAACCCTTTAAAGGTTAATGATTTCAATGAGTTGATTTTTCAGGGCTGTTTGGAAGACGCGAATGGTTCAAAATTATGAACTTTATGCCAATGGGTTACTGCTATACCTGGGGTAAAAAAAGGAAAAGGAAAAAAATATAATTTAAATATTTACTATAATTTCAAATATTTGAAGTCTATATTTTATGTTCGCTCTTGGTATGGCACCCCCATTGCATAAACAAAAATTAAGATAATTTTTTCATCTTTTTCTCCTTTTCCAGCAAAGGCTGCCTGACACCAGGCAGCCTTTGCTGGTTCTGGGAGGGTTTTTGTCTTGCTTGATTGCCCACAGGTAAATTGGTTAAAAAAGGGTTGAAAAATAAAAACGGCGCCCTGGCTATGGGCGCCGTTTTTATTTGGAGGCAAAATTAACTAACAATTAAGGAGGGTTGTACGTCTATCCTGCTACATCAACTCCGGTGTCGCAACCGATGGAGTCAAAGGTGTCACATTCGTGGTTGTAATGACGGGTATCTACGTGGCCTGCGTCTCTTTCTTCGCTGCTTTCAATATAGTTGTGGTCTTGATTGCTCATTATGGATTCCTTTGGCTTAAGTGTGTTTGTTATGTCTTTACCGGATAATGCCGCATCCGGGTTTTGTTTCCGTGTTAGACATACTATGTGCATCAAAAGATAAGCTGTCAATAAAAAAGTTTGTGTATCCTAATATTTTTGTGAAAGTTGCTGGAATTTCTTTGGTTCGTTTTCCTGCCGGCCAGGGATTCTCCTTGACTTGGGCGCCACCTGAGTTTTATAACGGATCTAATGCTTTCCAAGTTCCGGTCCTTTTAACTGACACCTGATCCACTTTCCGACCCAGGTGCCTGTGGACAACAGGGTAATTGGTCAAATGCCGGTCCATTGAAATTTTATTTGCGGGACTTATTGTTTTACCTTAATACTATTTTTGCGAAAGGTGATCCTATGACTGAGACGATTTTTGAATTCCTGGCCAAAATCGGCTTCCATCATCCTGTTCATCCCGCCTTTACCCATGTCCCCATGGGCATGGTCATTGGCGCGGTAACCTTCAGGTTTGCCTCTTTTCTTCCCCGGATGAAAATGCTGGCCAAGACCGGATACTATTGCCTGGTCCTGGGGTTTTTGGGCCTGTTTCCCACCATATTTACAGGCTATCTGGACTGGCAGCACCGGTACTATGGTGAGTGGGAGGCCCTGATTATCATCAAGATGGTTTTGGCCGCCCTTTTGGGGATTCTCATGGTGGTTGTCATGGTCATTGACGATCCTGAGGACCCCAGACTGGACCGTAAAACCGGATTTTATTTTATCATGATTCTGCTGGCCGTGGGATTGGGATATTCCGGCGGTGAGCTTGTATTTGGATAATGAAACACAACTAGAGACAAGGAGAATTAAAATGATAAAGAAAGTTGCCATCTTCGTTGTTGCCTTGGGGATATTTTTACCTGCCACCCTTATGGCCCAGGATTACAACCATTCCCTTGAGGCCGAGGATATGACGGTGTCCTGGGCCGTGGACGGGGACAAGATCCATTTCAAACTTTCCGCCCCCACCACCGGCTGGGTGGCCATTGGATTCGACCCTGAAAATGCCATGAAGGGCGGGGATATTGCCATCGGTGCCGTAAAAAATGGAAAGGTCAGGATCGAGGACCATTTCGGCGATCGCAAGCGCGGCCATTCCCCCGACGACAGGCTGGGCGGGGGCAATAATATCATGGCGCCCCAGGGCATGGAGGAAAACAAGGTGACCACCATCTCCTTTACCCGGGCCCTGGCTGCCGGTGATGAGTATGACAAGGCCATTGAGACGGACACGGTTTACCGGATCATGGTGGCGTATGGCTCTGGCCGGGACTCTTTCAGGGCCGGTCATCAATACCGCGGTGTGTATGATGTGAATTTCACCACTGGTGAATCAAAGAAGATAAAATAATGCGATCTCTGGCTGCAGCCCTTGTGGGTCTTTGCCTTGTGCTGGTCTATTTGCCGGGCCAGGCCATGGCCGAGGATGCCGGACATGAAAGCCATGAGTCTGCTGCAGAGACAGCAACACATGACCACGCCGGCCACGGGGACCTTCCCATGGCCGGTATGCAGGATGCCGAAGACAGCCATCATGACCATGACGTGATGATGGCTGAGCCGGTCTCTGCACAGCTGGCCGCCCAGGTGACGGTAAAAGAGCGCCTGGGAGAGGTCATTGACTTTTCAGCAAAATTTGTGGACTCCCGCAACCGGCGCGTTGACCTGAAAACCATTTTTGACAAGCCTGTGGTCCTGCTGCCGATCTTTTTCGTGTGTCCGTCGGTGTGCAGTATCATGCAGGCGGAGCTGGCCAGTGTTCTGGGCCATACCAGGGCGGTGCCCGGAAAAGACTATAATGTGGTGACCTTGAGTTTCAGCGACGATGAGGATGCCTCCCATGCCAGATCATCCAAACAAAACTACGCCAACCTGGTCAAGCGGGAAATGGACATGGACCAATGGTTCTACCTGACCTCAGACCGGGAAAACATCCTCAAGGCCACAGATTCTCTGGGGTATTATTTTGTCAAGACCGGGAAAAACCTTTATATTCATCCCAACGCCCTGGTGGTCCTGGCTTCGGACGGCAAGATCATCCGGTATCTTTACGGCCCGAAATTTCTGCCCTTTGACGTGGAAATGGCTGTGGCCGAGGCCCGAAAAGGAGAGCCGGGCATCTCTATCAAGCGGGGGGTGCTGTCTTTTTGTTTTGACTATGACCCGGAAAAAAAGACCTATGTGTTCAAGCTGTTCAGGATTACCGGCACCGCCATACTCATCCTTGTGATCGGGTTTATCCTGTTTTTGATCCGTCCTTCAAAGGCCGGGCAAAAGCGGGGACTGAATACCCCCAAAAAACCGCCGGCCGACTGATGGCGACTCGTAAATAACTTAAATTCAGCCGAAGGCGAGGAAGGTTATGGACGCTGCAACATCCTTTTACGAAACACCGGCATCAACAAGGTTCAAGGGGATCTGGGCCTGGCTGCTCACCACGGATCACAAACGCATCGGGCTGATGTACCTGTTTGGCATTTTGTTCTGGTTTCTGGTGGCTGTCTGTCTGGGCGGCCTTATCCGCCTGGAACTCATGAGTCCCGGGGCTGATATCCTGTCCCCGGAGCTTTACAATTCCGCCTTTACCCTCCACGGGGTGATCATGATTTTTCTGTTCATCATCCCGGGGCTGCCCGCCGCCTTTGGCAACTTCATCCTGCCCATGCAACTGGGCACAGATGATGTGTTTTTTCCAAAGTTGAACCTCTTGTCCTGGTATCTTTACATGGCCGGCGGATTGATCGCCATCACCGCCCTGTTTTCAGACGGGTTTGCCGATACAGGCTGGACCTTTTACGTGCCATTTTCCGTGTCCACCCAGACCAATGTGTCCACTTCGGTGTTTGCCGCTTTTATCCTGGGCTTCTCCTCGATGCTCACCGGGCTGAACTTCATCACCACCATTCACCGGATGCGCAGTCCCAAAATGGGATGGATGCAGATCCCATTGTTCTCCTGGAGCCTTTATGCCACCTCCTGGGTCCAGGTCCTGGCCACGCCGGTGGTCTCCATCACCCTGGTGCTGGTCATTGTCGAGCGATTTTTGAACATCGGTCTTTTTGATCCGGCAAAGGGGGGAGACCCCATTTTGTACCAGCATCTGTTCTGGATGTATTCCCACCCGGCAGTGTATATCATGATTCTGCCGGGCATGGGGGTGATTTCCGAAATCATTCCGGTGTTTTCCAGAAAGTCCATCTTCGGGTACAAGGCCATAGTGGTCTCTTCCATGGCCATAGCCGTGGCAGGCTCCCTGGTCTGGGCCCACCACATGTACACCAGCGGGATGAGCGATACAGCGGTGTTTGTCTTTTCCCTGCTCACCTTTGTGGTGGCTATCCCGTCGGCCATCAAGGTGTTTTCCTGGGTCTCCACCCTGTACAAGGGGGCCATCCAGATGACGCCGCCCCTGTTTTTGTCCCTGTGCTTTGTGTATCTGTTTTCCGTGGGCGGGCTGACCGGCCTGGTTCTGGGAGCGGCAGGACCGGATATCCATCTTCACGACACCCATTTTGTGGTGGCCCATTTTCACTTTACCATGTTCGGGGGTACGGCCTTTGCCTTTTTTGCCGCGCTTCACTATTGGTGGCCCAAAATGTTCGGCCGGATGTACGGGTTTAAAAAAGCCTATGCAGCCTCGTTTTTGATCACAGGGGGCTTTATCTTTCACTATGTGCCCATGTTTATCCTGGGAATTCAGGGCATGCCCAGACGATACTACGATTACCTGCCCCAGTATGCCCAGGGCAACTTTCTGGCCGGTTTCGGGGCCCTGTTCATGATTGCAGGTATCTTGTTGATGGTCTATAACCTGGCAATCACCTTCCGCTGGGAGCGGAACGCACCGGCCAACCCCTGGGGCGGGGTGACCCTGGAGTGGCAGACCCCTTCGCCGCCCCCCCTGCATAACTTTGAAGCCGACCCGGATGTCCCGGATTATCCTTACGATTTTACCGGGGTGACTGATCCCCCCGGTTGAGAGGAGAAACCATGGGATCTTCCCGCAATGACGAGACCGGAAAAAAACTGGGCATGTGGCTGTTTTTGTATACGGAGATCATCCTGTTCGGCGGCCTTTTCGTCCTTTATGCCGTTTACCTGACCCTTCATCCCCAGGCCTTCATTGATGGGGGAAAACAGCTGAGCCGGACCTTTGGCCTTATTAATACAATCATCCTGCTCATCTCCAGTTTTGCCGTGGCCGCCAGCATCACTGCGGTGCAAAAAAAACAGAAAAAACGGGCACTGGGCGCCCTGGCCGCTACCCTGGGCTGCGGCCTTATTTTCCTTGTGAACAAGTACTTTGAATGGGGGCATAAAATTCATGCAGGCATCTATCCCAACTCCGAGCGGCTTTTGGACGGGCCGCCGGGAGAGAATCTTTTTTTCGGGCTCTACTATGTGATCACAGGGTTGCACGGGCTGCACATCATCATCGGCATGACTGTCCTGGCCGTGGCCATGGGCGCTGTGGCCCAGGACCGCATCCGCCCAAACCGGCTTGCCCTATTGGAAAATGCCGGCCTGTACTGGCATTTGGTGGACCTGATCTGGATATTTATATTTCCCCTGTTTTATTTGATTATCTGAAACCCTGTGGCGGGTTTATTGTAAAGGAAGATGCGCCCATGACATCACACATTCAATCCTATAAGACCCTGGCCCTGGTGCTGGGATGCCTTCTGGTGCTGACGGCCGTGACTGTTGGCGCCTCCTATGTGGACCTGGGACGGCTCAACGTGTGGGTGGCCCTGGCCATCGCCTCTGTCAAGGGAAGCCTGGTCCTTTTGTTCTTCATGCACATGCGGTTTGAAGGACCACTGCTCAAGGTGTCTTTTTTATCCACCATCGGCTTTCTGGCCATTATGATCGGTTTTACCTTCTGGGACATTGCTTTCAGGTGAGGACAGACTATGAATGAGCTGATAAATCCTGCAACCCTGGTGGACAGATCCTTTTACTTCATCGTTGGGTTTTCTTTTGTGTTTTTATTTTTCATCACCGCGGTGATGATCTATTTTGTGATTCGCTACCGGAGAAGCCGGCATCCCGTGGCTGCCGACATCCGGGGAAACTGGATTCTGGAGACCTTGTGGATCGTTATTCCCACGGTGATTGCCATGGTCATGTTTATCTCTGGATGGCAGGCCTACACCGGCCTGAGAAACGTGCCGGAAAATGCCATGGAAATCGAGGTTCTGGGGCAGTCTTTTTCCTGGATTTTTATCTATGACAACGACAAGGAGACTGAAAACGAGATCGTGGTGCCGGTGAACCAGCCGGTAAAGCTGAACATCACCTCTCTGGATGTCATCCACTCTCTGTTTATCCCGGCATTCCGGGTCAAGGTGGATGCGGTAAAAGGGATTAACACCTATGCCTGGTTTTTGCCCGAGGAAAAGGGAGAGTATTTTTTCCAGTGCACGGAATTTTGCGGCACCGGGCATGCCGATATGACCGGGGTGGTCAGGGTGGTGTCCCGGGAAGCCTTTGACGAGTGGCTGGCACAGGACGATGGCTGGTGATCCTTTGATCATAACTGCTGCTGACGGCAGCTGGCGTCTTCGGGACGTCCCCGGCCTGATCAAGGCCCATCTGAGCCTGTACATCGCCCTGACCGCAGTGACCGGCCATGCCCTGGCCCAGAACCGGCTGACCATAGAAAGCCTGGGGCTGGGGGGGTGGGTGTTTTTGCTTTCCTGCGGGGCCGGGGTGCTCAACAACGTCCAGGACAGGGACCTGGACCGCCACTGTTTGCGCACCCAGTCCAGGGTTCTGGCCCGGGGGGCGATGATGCCCGGCCATGCCCTGACGCTTGGGGCCTGCCTCATCCTTGCAGCAGGTCTTGGGCTGTGGCTGTCCTGCCCGAATGGGATGCCCCTGGTTCTGGGGGCCTGGGCAATCGTCTGTTACAATGGCATTTATACCCCAATGAAACAGCGGGGCCGCTGGTTTCTGGCCATGGTGCCGGGCACCCTGAGCGGCATGATCCCTCCTGCCATGGGCTGGGCTGCGGTGGATACGGGTGCCGGCCCCTCAGGGCTGTATATTCTCATGGCCGGTATCGGGGTCTGGCAGCTGCCCCATTTTTTATTGGTGTTTCTCAGGGAAAATCCTTTGGACCCGACCCCGGCCGGGATCTGGTCTGCCGGGGAATGCCAGGCCCAGGTGGTGGCCTGGTCGGCGCTGTTTTCCATCAGCATGATGCTGTTTGCCCTGACAGGCTGGATGGCCTCTTTGGTCTTGACTGTCCTGCTGTTCTGCCTGGCCCTGGCCCTGCCCCTGGTTTTATCCCTGTTGTTCTGGACGGCCGGCCGCCGCAGCCTTGACCTGGGGTTCTGGGCCTTGAATCTTGCCATGCTGGCCTATATGATCCTGATTCTGCTGGACCAGATCTGACGTTGATTTTTTTATCGTTGCTGCAGGGGCAAGATAGACCCTAGTGTTGGGTCAGATTTTTTTCCGCCTGGATAATGGCGTCAAGACCCCGGTGCAGGTCGGCGAGGATCGTATCGGCACAGACGCCCAGGCGCCTGGCATTTGAGATGTCAAACACGGCCTCTTCCACTGCGGTGTTTTCCCCCATGGTTCCCCGGATCTGCAAATGGTGGGCAGACACGATTTCTTTGAGCTGGTTTTTTATTTTGGCCAGGCCGGGCAGGTGGATATGAACCCCGGCCCGCATGGCTGTGCCAAGGTTGGTGGGGCAGGCATTGACAAAGCCGATACCCGGATCAAAGCAAAGGTCCAGGGACGCTTCCATATGGGCCAGCCCTGTGACAAATCCTTGCAGCACCTGCCCGAAATCCGCCCCGGTTTCCACGGCCATGATCCGCAGGTGGTCCTCTTCGTTGACCCAGATCCTGAAGCAGTTGTCTGAACTGAGAAAGACGCCCCGGCCAACCGGAAAATCCCGGTTCATGCCGGCTGCTTCCTGAAACCGGTCTCCCTTTGGAAAGGCCAGTTTGTCTGCGACAAGGGCATCCAGCTGTGCCTGGGTCAGGTCTGAAAACCGGATATAGCGCCCTGAAAGGTCCGGGGGCAGAGTCGCTGCCGCATCCATTGCCTTGGTTTCCACCTCAAGGCGCTGTGCCCGGGTCATATGGTTGGAAAAGGGGATGCCGGCCAGGCTTCTGGCCACCCGAATGCGTACGGATTTGATAAACCGGCCCTCAGGGTCCAGGGGAACAAAGGCCTGGGGGGTCATCTTCTGGACATGCCGGGGCAGGGTTTGGCCAAGGCCGTGGTAGTCCTGGATGATCGGGGTGAATACGTCGGAAAAAAGGGTGTAGCTGTCTTTGTCTCCGGCGTAGATGCCCACGCTGGAGTCAGGATGGATCAAACCGGAACAAATGGCATCGTCCAGGGCGAAACCTGAGGGTGTTTTCAAGTTCTTGAGCCGCTGGTAGCGCTCAGGCGTCAGGTGTTTTCTGACCAGGGAGGCGGTATGGGCATGAAAGGCGGGATAAGTCAAGCCAGTCTAACTTTCGTACTTGGAGGACTGGGACGAGATGCCCCGGGCCAGGCGGGTCTGGAGTCTATCCAATATCACACAGTCTGCATGGCATTTGGGCATATCCTTTTTATACTCACAGCTGAGGCAGGGGCTTTTGGTCAGATAGCCCACCTCAAAATCAAACCGGTCTCTTTTAATGGGATTGTCCATAGTTTTTCTTTTGTTTGCCAGGGTAAAATCATCGTATAGCATTTCCATACCAGCACCGTCAATATATGATCAAGGCCAGACTCCCGGAAAAATCAGGGGACAAGGGTAGAATAGTCAAATAAAATTAGCAATTACCAGCAAAAATAGGTGCCTGGTTTTGGGCTTGTCATAATATAATACAAATGATAAATGAGATTTAGCAATAACCATATTTACGAAAGTCAACCGAAATCCAAACGAAAAATTAAGGTTAATTCTGTGGCTGAATCACGATTTGCAGAGCTAAAAGAAAAAGAAAAGCAGGCCAGAAAACAGATTGTCATTGAATCTGCCCTGTCTTTGTTTGCCAGAAAACCCTTTTATGAGGTTGGCATGCGGGAGGTGGCTGATGAGGCCGGGATTTCTCCGGCAACCATTTACCGGTATTTCCCCAGCCAGGAGGAGTTGTTCAACGAGGCGTTTCTCCAGGACATCTCGTCTGCCAGCCAGGCGTTTGAACGCATGGTGGACAAGGACCAGCCCGCAAGCATTGAGGAGTTTGCCATTACCTTTGTCTCTCATCTCATTGAGAATGAGTCCTCATTTCAGATGATGACCTATCTCATGCTCAAAGATGACCTGGCCCGTCCGGTCATGGGAAAATTTGAGTCTGTGACCAAGGTCTTTTTTGACCTTTTTTCCAAATTGTTGATCCGCCACGGGGTTTCACAAGAGGATGCCAGGATCTATTCCCACGCCTTTATTGCCTCTATTTCGGGTATCCTCATGACCTTTAGAAATTCCCATCTAAAGGACAAAAACAGGGTCAGGGATCATATTATAAAAATCATCCGCCTGACCTCTTCTCTTTACTCACAACAACTGCTGGGAAAATAAACCCGGGCGGTGTCTTTCTCAACGGCTGACGGCTGGTGGTGTTCTGCCGCAAGGTCCTGGTCACGCCGGAGATGAGACTTTCCCGTTTTTGTAACCATAAACTATAGAAAAAAACAGGTCCTATGGAAGAGATTACCAAAGCCATTGAACAGGCCCATGTGTGTGTCAGCCGGATCCGCAGTGAGGTGGGCAAATCCCTGGTGGGTCAGGACCGTCTTGTGGACGGTCTTTTAACCGGTCTTTTAACCGGAGGCCATGTCCTTATTGAAGGGGTGCCGGGACTGGCCAAAACCTCGGCGGTCAAGGCCCTGGCCTCTGCCATCCAGGCGGATTTCAAGCGGATTCAGTTCACCCCGGACCTGCTGCCGGCCGATCTGACCGGCACAGAGATTTACCGGCCCAAAACAGGGGATTTTGTGACCCGCAAAGGCCCGCTGTTCAACCATATCATCCTGGCGGACGAGATCAACCGGGCCCCGTCCAAGGTCCAGTCCGCCCTGCTGGAGGCCATGGAGGAAAAACAGGTCACCATCGGGGATGAGACCTATGTGCTGCCAACCCCCTTTCTGGTGATGGCCACCCAGAACCCCATTGAGCAGGAGGGCACCTATCCCTTGCCCGAAGCCCAGGTGGACCGGTTCATGCTCAAAATCCGGGTGGACTATCCAGACAAAGCCCAGGAACTTGAGATTCTGAAAAAGACCAGTTTTAGTGCTCTGGACGAGATCCGGCCCGTGCTGACCTGTGAAGAACTGGCCGCCATGACCGGGCTTTTGAACCAGGTTTATGTGGATGACAAGCTCAAGGAGTACATTGTCGGCCTGGTGGCAGCCACCCGGAACCCGGCAGGGCTTGCCAAGGATATGGGACGGTATATTGAATACGGGGCCTCGCCCAGGGCCTCTATTTTCCTGGCCCGGGCGGCACGGGCCGCAGCTTTTCTGGCCGGCCGGGCCTATGTCACCCCCCAGGATATCAAGGCAATGGGGCCTGAGGTGCTGCGCCACCGCATCCTGCTGTCCTTTGAGGCTGAGGCAGAACAGGTCACATCTGACGATCTTGTCACCTCGTTGTTTGACTCTGTTGAGGTGCCCTGATTCCAAATGATTCCCGAGCATGTGATACACCGCATCCGAAGGATTCACATCAAATCCAGGCGGACCGTCAACACCCTGATGGCCGGGCAGTACCGGTCTGTGTTCCGGGGCACCGGCATCGAGTTTGAAGAGGTCCGGGAGTATGTGCCGGGGGATGAGGTCAAATCCATTGACTGGAACGTGTCCGCCCGCCTGGGCAAACCCTTTGTCAAGCGTTACAGAGAAGAGCGGGAGTCCATTGTCATCCTGCTGGTGGACATGAGCGCCTCTCTGAACTTCGGCACCCATTTTGGCAGCAAGCTGGAAAAGGTGGCGGAACTGGCCTCGGTCATCGCCTTTAACGCCATCAAGAACAACGACAAGGTGGGGGTGATCTTTTTCACGGATCAGGTGGAAAAATACATCCCCCCGAAAAAGGGCAGCGCCCATGTCTGGCGGGTGATCAAGGAGATCTTCACCTTTGAGCCCCAGGCAAGGGGCACTGATATTGAGGCGGCCTTGACCTTTATGTCCAGGGTCTGCAAAAAGCGAAGCCTGGTCTTTGTGGTGTCGGATTTTCTTGCCCCGTGCTTTGAGCAGGGTCTGAAAATTGCCGGACGCCGCCATGAAATGGTGGGGGTAAGGGTCTATGATACCGGCGCCTTTGACCTGCCGGAGCGGGGCATTGTCTGTTTGAGGGATTTTGAAACCGGCCAGACCCAGGTGGTGGACGCCGGCAGCAAAAAGACCCGGGACTGGTTTTTCAATTGCCGCAGCCGGGCCCATGCCCGGGCCGCAGACATATTCAACCGGGCCCGGGTGGATCTGGTAGAGATGCAGACCCGGGAGTCAGTGGCTGATGTGCTGACCCGGTACTTTTGCCTTCGGGAGAAGCGCCAGCAATGATGCAGGATATCCACGGCATACGGCCCCCGGTGATGGTGGGAACTGATCCTGCCGTCGTGACCCTGGCCCTGGTGACCGGCGGGTGCGCCGCCGCCATTGCCATTCTTTTCCTGGTCATCCGGTACATCCTGAAGAAAACAAGATCAAAGCAGATCCATGAACTGATCCCGGCCGTTTCTGCCTATGACCGGGCCGTCACCGATCTGGACCGAATGGCCGCAGCCTCTGCCCAGGATTCCAAAGCCTTTTACTTTGGCCTGGGCCATACGGTGAAAGCCTATATGGGGGCGGTGTTTAGCCGCAACTGCCTTGAAATGACGACCCCGGAGCTTTCCCGGGCCGTCAAAGAATTTGATCTGCCCCAGGCCCTGATACGGGAAATTATCCGGTTCCAGGAAGTCTGCGATCCGTTTCGCTATGCCCCGGTTGCCCCCGGCCCGGACCAGATTCAGGCAGACCTTGCCCGGGCAAAGGCCCTGGTGGACAGCATGGAAAACCAACGTATTCGGCAGGGGCAGGAGGAGACCCCATGATATTCAGGTTTGCCTCTCCATGGTTTCTTGTCCTGCTGGCCGTGCCCTGGCTGTGGCTGGGCATCCAGGGCTTGAAACGATTGTCTGGCCGGAACTTGGGGCAAACCAGGCCTGCCCTGCATGTGGCGGCCCTGGCCACTGGGGACCCGGACCGTGACACCGGCGCAGCCCCTCCGGTAACGCCGGGGCTGGTTGTGTCCAGGCTCCTTGTTTTTCTCAAAGTTTTGGGTTTAAGTCTCATGATCATGGCCCTGGCCCGGCCCCAGGCCGGGGAAAAGAAGATAAAGGTGATGACAGAAGGGGTGAACATTGTTCTGGCCCTGGACCTGTCCGAGTCCATGAGCGCCCTGGACTTTAAACGGGATGACAAGATTGTCAACCGGCTGGAAGCGGTGAAGAAGGTGGTGGACGCGTTTATCCTGAACCGGCAAGGAGACCGGATCGGCATGGTGGTCTTTGGGTCCCATGCCTTTACCCAGCTGCCCCTGACCCGGGACTACAACACCATCTCTTTTATGCTGTCCCACTTAACCATCGGGGCGGCCGGTCCCAGTACGGCCATCGGGGATGCCGTGGGCATTGCCCTGAAACGGCTGGCCGACGTCAAGGCCAAGTCCAATATCATTATTCTTTTGACCGACGGCAAGAGCAACGCGGGCAGTCTGTCCTGGCAGGATGCCGCTGACCTGGCAAAGGCCCGGGAAGTGAAAATTTACACTGTGGGGGTGGGGTCAAAAGGCAAGGCCCCTTTTCTTGTGAACGGCCTGTTTGGCCAGCAATACGTCTACCGCCAGGTGGATGTGGACTGGCAGGCCCTTGAGACCATTGCCGAGACCACTGGGGGCCAGTTTTTCAGGGCCGGGGACACTGACGGACTCAAACAGGTTTACAAGACCATTGACGCCATGGAAAAGACAACGGTGGAAGTGGACAAGTGGGTGGACTTTCAGGAGATGTTTGCCAGGGTGCTTGTTGCCGGCCTGGTTTTTTACCTGGGGGCGCTGATCTTGTCCCGTACCTGGTTGTTGAGGATTCCGGGACGATGAGATTTACCCATGCCCATATCTTGTTTTGGCTCTGGGCCCTGGTGCCGGTGGCCGGGATCATGGTCTACGGCATCCGCAGCCAAAAGAGGATTCTGGACCGGTTTGTCCGGCCGGAACACCACCAGCGGATGGTTCCGGGCCTGGCCAATGGCCCGGCCTGGATTCGGCTGGTCCTGGTGATCCTGGGGCTGGGGCTGTGTCTGTTTTCCCTGGCCGGTCCCCAGGCCGGTTTTAAATGGGAGAAGACCCGGCAGCGGGGGGTGGACATCATGATTGCCCTGGACTGCTCCCAGAGTATGCTGGCTTCGGATGTCTCACCAAACCGCTTGGAGCGGGCCAAGCGGGAGATCATTGACCTGACCCGGCGGCTTCGCTCGGACAGGGCCGGGCTTGTGGCCTTTTCCGGCCAGGCCGTGCTTCAATGCCCTCTGACCATGGATTACCAGGCGTTTCAAATTTTTCTGGACGTGCTGGGACCGGATTACCTGCCCGTGGGCGGCACGGATCTGGCTGCAGCCCTTGAAACCTGCTATCGGGGATTTGATGCGGCTGCAGACACTGAAAAGGCCATCATCGTCATCACCGACGGAGAAGACACCACCCAAAGGGGCCAAAAGGATCTGGATACAATTGTCCAGACCCTGTCCAGGGAAAAGATCAAGGTGTTCACCATCGGGGTGGGAGATCCTGCCGGGGCACCGGTGCCGGATAAAGGCGGCGGATTCAAGCGGGATGACAGCGGCGCCATTGTCATGTCCCGGGTAAACGAGACCGGCCTTGACCGGATGTCTTTGGCCACAGGGGGGCGGTATGTCAGATCGGTTGCCGGAGACATGGACCTGGAGCAGATTTACGGCCAGGATATCCTGGGCACCATGGCCCGGAGCAGGGTTGTTCAGGGACAAAAAAAAGTCTGGGAGAATCGGTTCCAATGGGCACTTCTGCCCGGAATTCTGCTGCTTTTGGCCGAACTTTTTGTGAAAAGCCGTACCGGCAAAAGCAAAAGTCCCTGGAAAACGGCGGGCTGTGTTGTCCTGGGCCTCTGCCTTTTGGGCATATCTGACCCGGCCCGGGCCGATTTGTTTAAAAACCCGGTCAGGCAGGGCATGG
>Ga0102943_1000211_pt1 | contig 40986 bp, 27 predicted proteins | sample SalPonC_black_MG_FD_78174 | JGI IMG/M metagenome (GOLD analysis project Ga0102943, IMG submission 78174) | Salt pond soil microbial communities from South San Francisco under conditions of wetland restoration - Salt Pond MetaG... | ecosystem: Environmental > Aquatic > Marine > Intertidal zone >...
AGCATGTTCACGGGTGGGTCCATCTTGCCCGGACATGCTCCGAACAAGGGCAGCGGACCGACCTGGGTCCGCACGCGCTCGCTGCCGAGGCCGCGGATCACCGGTTCCACCTGACCTGCGCCACGCTGCACGCCGTGCACCGAGGGCAACGCCTGCAGGGCTTCGCCGGTGGTGGTGAAGGCGCCGCTCTGCGTGGTCTCGGCGTCGAGCCGCACGCTCGACGGAAGGTCGGGCACCAGGGGTACGGGATCGACGATACGGGTGCGGAGTTCGTGCGTGGGAGTCGGGGTCGCGGATGTGTCCGCGGCAGCGGTGCTCGCGGTGAGCAGCGCCAGCAACAGGGCGGAGAGCATGGGTCGACACTCCAGGGAGACGACGGAAGACAGGAGGATGCCGCCCGCGGGCGGCCGACCGTGCGCGAGGATCGACGGGGGAAGGATAGGGCACTCGGCGGGATCCGCCGCCCCTCACTCCCCGACGACCTGCACGAACACCTTCCGCTGCCGCGGCCGGTTGTCGTGGCAGATCACCACGACCTGCTGCCAGGTGCCGAGCACCAGCTCGCCCTGGTGCACGGGAACGGTGAGGTCGGAACCGACGAAGGCCGAACGCAGGTGCGAGAAGCCGTTGTCGTCGCCCCAGGTCTCCGAATGATGGCTGCGCATGTCGTGCGGCCACAGCTTCTCGAGCGCTTCCTGCAGGTCCTTCACCAGGGCGGGTTCGTACTCGAGCGTGGTGACCGAGGCCGTCGAGCCGATCGAGAAGACGTTGGCCACGCCCTCGGTCACCCCGGATTCGTGCAGGGTCGTACGGACCTCGTCGGTGACGTCGTGGACGTCGCTGAAGCCTTCGGTGGGCAGGGTGACGAGGCGTCCGTGGATCATGCGGGATTCCTTCCGTCGCGGAACTCGGCAGCGATCACTCGTCGAACAGGGCCTTCACCTTCGACCACGAGCCCTCGTCGGTGGTCACCGGCCCCTGTTCGATGCGCAGGGTGATCGTGGGGTCGTCGTCGTAGACGCGCCAGGTCGAGTTGCGATTGTTCGCGTTCACGCGGAAGAGCTGCGAGGAGGCGCTCGCGAGGTCGATCTGCGCCGGATCGCTGATGTGCTCGCTCGCCGGCAGCACCGTGTCGTTCCAGAGCTGCGGGTCCTCGAAGTTCACGAGGAGCTGTCCCGTGGCCGTGCTCGACGGACCGAACAGTCCGGGGAAGTCCGCAACGTCGGGCTGGGCGCTCGAAGCGAGCTCGAAGTCGCCGACCGCCGTCGCCGTCTGGATCCGATGCGTCACGTACAGGATCGGTGCCAGCGTGGTGGACGAGGGCAGCGACCACACCTGGCCACTGGCCTCCATCACGAACTGCGTGGTCGCCGGATCGAGGTTGGAGCGGAACTCGGTCGGCGAGGCGAATGCGTCGGGCCCGGCGAGGGAGATGTCGTACTGGATGGTGGCGGTGTACGACACCCCCGGACCGAGACCGGCCGGAACGGTCCCGCCGCTCTCGAACTCGCGGTCGAAAATGCCGGAGATCTCGGCGATGAGGAAGGGCTGGGCGGCGGCGGGCGTGGCCCCGAGCAGGAGCACGAGGGCGATGGCGAGAGTGGACTTCATGGATACGACTCCGGATGTGGGCGCGGCCCGGACGCACGCGGCCGGGCGTGGAGAACGGATTGCGATGGAGGCGCAGGCAACAGGGTCTTACCGAGCATACCCGAGCGCGCACCGCGGCGACAAGCCGACGTCGTGGCCGTCGCCCCGTGCCGCTCCCTCCCCCCGGGATGATGTGGCGATCACTCGTCGAACAGGGCCTTCACCTTCGTCCACGATCCCTCATCGGTGGTCACGGGACCTTGTTCGATACGGAGGGACACCGCGGGATCGTCGTCGTAGACGCGCCAGAACGAGTCGCCGTTGGCCGCGCTCACGCGGAAGAGCTGCAACGAAGCGTTCGCGAGGTCGATCTGCGCCGGATCGCTGATGTGCTCGCTCGCCGGCAGGACCGTGTCGTTCCACAACTGCACGTCCTGGTACAGCAGGAGCAACCGCCCCGAGGCCGTGTTCGTCGGGCCGAACAGTCCGGGGAAGTCCGCGGCGTCGGGCCCGGCGGTCGCGGAGAGTTCGAAGTGGCCGGGGAAGGGGTTCGCCTGGATGCGGTGTTCCACGTACAGGTCCGGCGTCAGCGTGGCCGAAGAGGGCAGCGACCAGGTCTGGCCGCCGGCCTCGACGACGAACTGCGTGGTCGATGCATCGAGGTCGGAGCGGAACGCGGTGGGCGAGGACTCGAGATCGGCGCCGGCGAGCGAGACGTCGTACTGGATGGTGGCGGTGTACGACACCCCCGGACCGAGGCCGGCCGGAACGGTCCCGCCGCTCTCGAGCTCGCGGTCGAAGGTGCCGGAGATCTCGGCGATGAGGAAGGGCTGGGCGGCGGCGGGCGTGGCCCCGAGCAGGAGCACGAGGGCGACGGCGAGAGCGGACTTCATGGATGCAGCTCCGATGGTGGCGCGGCCCGATCTCGGGGCGACCGGACGTGGGGAACGAAGGGCGAAGAACGATGGGCCAGGGGGAGCGCCGAGCATACGCGAGCGCGCACCGCGGCGACAACCCGAGCGGCCGCTCAGACCCGCGCGCGTCCGCGCGGCCGGCTCAGCAGACTCACCAAGACCACCGCGATCGTCGCCGCCGCGAATCCGGGGATCAGTTCGTACAGTCCCGTCGGATCCCTCAACCACAACCGCCAGACGATCGTCACGATCGCTCCGGTGATCATCCCCGCGACCACGCCCGACGCCGTGGTCCGACGCCAGAACAGTCCGAGGATCACCGCCGGCCCGATCGCCGCGCCCAGCCCGCCCCAGGCGAAGAGCACGAGCCAGAACACCAGGCCCTGCGCACCCCACGCGAGCAGCACGGCCGCGATCCCCGCGAGCAACACCACCATCCGCGACATCTTCAGCCGCTGCTGCTCGTCGAGTTCGACGTCGGAGCGGACGACCTTCTCCCAGACGTCGCGCACGACCGTCGACGACACCACGAGCAACTGGCTGTCGGCGGTCGACAGGATGGCGGCGAAGATCCCACCCACGAGCAGGCCGTACAGGGCGGGCGCGAAGAAGTCGGCCGACAGGACGAGGTAGGCCATCTCGGGATCCTGCTCGGGCAGGTTCTCCACGGCCGGTACCAGCGCGCGGCCGACCAGACCCACGAACACCGCGCCCGCACCGAGCACCACGTTCCACGCGAAGCCGAACAGCCCGGCGGCGCGGATGTTCTTCGGGTCGTCGATCGACATGTAGCGCACCAGGATGTGCGGCTGGCCGGGCGAGCCGAGCCCGATGCCGAGGAAGCCGATCAGCGCACCGACGCCGAGCGAGAACGGATCGACCAACCCCGGGTCGGTGCCGCGCAGGCTCTCCGCCAGCCCCGCGAAGCCGCCGATCTCGACCAGCCCGACGATCGGCAGCACGAGCAGCGCGACCAGCATGATCGTCGCCCGCACCACGTCGTTGTAGGCCACGGCGATGTAGCCGCCGAGCAGCATGTACACCACGATCAGCACGGCCGCGGCCAGCAGCGCCGTCCAGAAGGGGATCTGCAGGGCGGCCTCGAGGGTCTTCGCGCCGCCGTTGAGCTGGGCGGCGACGTAGGCGGTGAGGAACACGCCGATGATCAGCGCGCCGGTCACGCGGATGCGGCGGCGCGAGTCGGGGAACTTCGACTCGAACCAGTCGAGCAGGGTGATCGAGTCGTAGCGCTGGGCGTCGTCGCGCAGGCGCTGGCCCACGGTGAGGAACTGGATCAGCTCGACGATGGTGTAGCCGGCCACCGCCCACAGCGCGCCCGTCCCGCGCGCGTAGGCCATGCCGCTCACGCCGAGCACCAGCCACGACGACCGCCCCGAACTGACCGCCGACAGGGCCACCACCAGCTTGTTCATGGCGCGCCCGCCGACGAAGAAGTCCGACTGCGAGCGGGTGCGCTTCAGCGCCACCAGTCCGACGATCACCGGCAGAAAGAGGGTGATCACGAATACGATGAGCGCGAGCGGGTCGGAGAGTCGTTCGTAGACGTTCATCGCCCCGGACTATAGCGGATCGCGCTCCGCTGGACAGCCCCTCGGGCGTCGACGGTGGCCTTCGACCGGCTCGTTCCTGTGATCCCTTCACAGGTCGCGCGGAACCCGATCGTGAACTCCGTCCCAGATCACGGAAATGGCCGGCCGCAGACATGGCTCCTCGGCGCGGGTCCCTGTATACATCCCGATTGCCAGGCATGGCGGACTCCACGCGCTCCCCCGAAGCTGCTCCGTCGTGCCGGACCACAGCATTGTGCCGCGGAGGTCATGTATGGTTCGCATCGTCGAGGCCCGATCCCTCGCTCCGGACGTCAAGTACTTCCGCCTCGAGGCGCCGAAGATCGCCCGTAAGCGCAAGGCCGGGCAGTTCGTCATCCTGCGCGTCCACGCCGACGGCGAGCGCGTGCCGCTGACCATCGCCGACAGCAACGCCGAAGAGGGCTGGGTCGCGGTCATCGTCCAGGGCGTGGGCAAGACCACGCGGCTGCTCAACGAGAAGGAGACCGGCGACACGATCTCCGACGTCGCGGGTCCGCTGGGCACCGCGTCGCACATCGAGAACTTCGGAACGGCCGTCTCGATCGGCGGCGGCGTCGGCACCGCCATCGCGTACCCGACCGCGGTGGCCCTGAAGGAGGCCGGCAACGAGGTCGTCTCGATCATCGGCGGTCGCTCGAAGGAGTACGTGATCCTCGAGGACGAGCTGCGCGCGATCTGCGACGAGGTCTACCCGACCACCGACGACGGCTCCTACGGCTTCCACGGCTTCGTCACCGACAAGCTGCAGGAACTGATCGACTCGGGCCGCCGCATCGACTTCGTCCTGGCCATCGGCCCCGTACCGATGATGCGCGCCGTGGCCGAGGTCACCCGCCCGCACGGCATCGAGACCGTGGTGAGCCTGAACCCGATCATGGTCGACGGCACGGGCATGTGCGGCGGCTGCCGCGTGGAGGTCGGCGGCGAGACGAAGTTCGCCTGCGTCGACGGCCCGGAATTCGACGCCCACGCGGTCGACTTCGACCTGCTCACCGCGCGCAACAAGGCGTATCTGGGATTCGAGAAGACCCGGCTCGACGAGTTCGAGCACGACCACGAGTGCCGTCTCGGACGGCAGGCCGATCAACTCACCTAGGGAACGAGATCGAGGCCGGGCGCCCGGCCGGATCCGAGAACGAGGACCGACGTATGGCCGAGCATCTTCACCCCAAGGAACGACGCAAGATCGAGCGGCAGAAGATGCCCGAGCAGGACGCCACCGCCCGGAGCCACAACTTCGAGGAAGTGAACCTGGGCATGACGGCCGCCCTGGCCGTGCGCGAGGCGCAGCGTTGTCTCGACTGCAAGAACCCGAAGTGCGTGATGGGATGCCCCGTCAACGTCGACATCGGCGGCTTCATCCGCCTGGTGGTCGAGGAGCGCTTCGACGAGGCCGCCAAGGTGATCAAGGGCGACAACTCCCTGCCGGCGATCTGCGGGCGGGTCTGCCCGCAGGAGGAGCAGTGCGAACAGCTCTGCATCCTGGGCAAGAAGGGCGATCCCGTGGCGATCGGTCATCTGGAGCGCTTCGTCGCCGACTTCGAGCGCGACGGTGGACTGATGAAGGTCACCCCGCCCGAGAAGCGTACCGGCAAGAAGGTCGCGATCGTGGGCAGCGGCCCGTCGGGCCTGAGCTGTGCCACCGACCTCGCCAAGCAGGGCCACGACGTGACCGTGTTCGAGGCTCTGCACGAACTCGGCGGCGTGCTCGTCTACGGCATTCCCGAGTTCCGTCTGCCCAAGGAGATCGTGGCGGCCGAGATCGACCAGTTGCGCAAGCTCGGCGTGGAGTTCGTCACGAACGCCGTCATCGGCATGACCGACACGATCGAGGAGCTGCTCGAGGAGGAGGGCTACGACGCCGTGTTCATCGGCGTGGGCGCCGGCCTGCCGCGCTTCCTGAACGTGCCGGGCGAGAACCTGATCGGAGTGTACTCGTCGAACGAGTTCCTCACCCGCGTCAACCTCATGAAGGCCTACCGCGAGGACTCCGACACGCCGGTCTTCGACGTGAAGGGCAAGAACGTGGTCGTCTTCGGCGGCGGCAACACGGCCATGGACGCCGTACGCACCTCGCTGCGCCTGGGCGCGAAGAGCGCCAGGATCCTCTACCGCCGCTCCGACGCCGAGATGCCCGCGCGCAACGAGGAGATCCACCACGCGCGCGAGGAGGGCGTGGAGTTCGTCATGCTCACCAACCCGCTCGAGTTCATCGGCGACGAGCAGGGCTGGGTGAAGAAGGTCCGCCTGCAGAGGATGGAACTCGGCGAGCCCGACGACAGCGGACGCCGCCGGCCGGTGCCGATCGAGGGAAGCGACTACGAACTCGACATCGACATGGCCGTGGTGGCGATCGGCAACAAGTCGAACCCGCTGATCCAGAAGACTTCGCCGGGCATCGAGCACACGAAGTGGGGGACCATCGTCGCCGACGACGAGAGCTGCCGCACCACGCGTCCGGGCGTCTTCGCCGGCGGCGACATCGTCACCGGCGGCGCGACGGTGATCCTCGCCATGGGCGCCGGGCGGCGCGCCGCGGCGTCGATCCACGAGTACCTCGAGACGGGGATCTGGCAGACGGAGTCGGCCTCGGCCTGAGGCGCCCTCCTCCGACCGCTCCGATCGGCTCCACCTGGGACACGTGTCCCGGGTGGGGGCCCATCCGTTCTGCTCGATTCGTGACGTCTGCCTCACGACAGGAGCGACGATCTCGCCCAGGGTCGCGGTTGCACGCGGCGCGACCACGCGCCGCCGGCCGCGAATCCCCCTGGAAGGAGACTCCCATGAGCAGGACCGACGGAGCCTTCGCTCCGGAGGCCATCGAGTCGCTCTCTGCCCGTCTGCGGGGTCCGGTCCTCCTGCCCGGGAGCGAGGCCTACGAAGACGGTCGCTCCATCTACAACGCGATGATCGACAAACGACCCGGCGCCATCGTCCGCTGCCGGGACGTGGCCGACGTGGTCGCGTGCGTCGACTTCGCGCGCGAGCGCGGGGTCGAACTGGCCGTGTACGGTGGGGGGCACAACGGAGCCGGTCTGGCCCTGTGCGACGACGGTCTGGTCGCCGACCTCGGTCCGATGAACGGTGTGCACGTCGACACCCGATCCCGGGCGGTTCGCGTCGGTGGAGGATGTACCTGGGGCGACGTGGACCACGCCACGCATCCCTTCGGACTGGCCGTTCCCAGCGGGATCATCTCGACCACCGGGGTCGGTGGTCTCACACTGGGCGGAGGGCACGGATACCTCACGCGTCGCTACGGTCTCACCGTCGACAACCTGCTCGCGGCCGAGGTGGTGCTCGCCGACGGTCGGATCGTGACCGCGAGCGAGGACGAGCACCCGGATCTGTTCTGGGCGCTTCGGGGCGGGGGCGGCAACTTCGGGATCGTCACGTCCTTCCTGTTCCGCGGTCGGCCGGTGCACACGGTCTACGGCGGTCCGATCGTGTGGCCGATCACAGAAGCCCGGGAGGCGCTGCGTTGGTACCGGGACTTCATCCGCGAGGCGCCACGAGAGCTGTACGGGTGGTTCGGCTTCCACCGCGTGCCGACCGGGTCTCCGTTCCCCGAGGAACTACATGGTCACCACGGCTGTGTCGTCACGTGGTGTTACACCGGCCCCCTCGAAAGGGCAGAAGAGGTCTTCCGTCCGATCCGCGAGCGGAGCGAGCCGGTGCTCGACATGATCGGGCCGATGCCGTACCCCAAGCTGCAGTCGATGTTCGACGAGATCTACTATCCACCGGGTCTGCAGTGGTACTGGAAGGCCGACTTCGTCGGTGACATCGGTGAGGACGCGTTGGACGTCCACGAGCGGTTCGGGACGGACCTTCCGACCGAACGGTCGACCATGCACCTGTATCCCATCGACGGGGCCGTGCACGACGTCTCGCCCGAGGACACGGCCTTCCGTTACCGCGACGTCACGTGGTCACGGGTGATCGTCGGTGTCGATCCCGAGCCGGATGAAGCGGAGCGCATCACACGTTGGGCGCAGGACTACTGGCGGGCGCTGCATCCGTACTCTGCCGGTGGTGGCTACGTGAACTTCATGATGGAAGAGGGCCAGGATCGGGTCGCGGCGGCCTACCGCGAGAACTACGAGAGACTCGTCGAGGTCAAGACGAAGTACGATCCGGACAATCTCTTCCACGTGAACCAGAACATCCGGCCGAGGGCCGGGGCCCGTTGAACGAACTCAGATTTCGTCCGGATCGGCGTCGTGTCCCAGGCCGGCGTGTCGTGCGAGGACGATGGCCCGTGACCGACCGGACACGCCGAGCTTGTCGTAGATGCGCGAGACGTGGTTGCGGACGGTCTTCGGCGCGAGGTGGAGGGCCCCGGCGATCTCGTCGTTGCTGCTGCCTTCGGCGATCAGCTCGAGGACGCGGGTCTCGCGCGGTGTGAGCTCGGGGAACGCCGATCCGTGGTCGGCGCCCGTCTGCGGCGGGGATTGCCCGGCCAGGAAGGTCTCCAACTCGGCGGTGAACCGTCTCCACGCTGGCTCGTGTTCGAGCAGCAGGTGATTGCGACTGTCCAGAGGCACGAAGCGCGCGGTGGGGATCAGTTCCGCGAGCATGCGGCCCTCGTCGAAGGGGATCGCCGCATCGTGGCGAGCGTGGAGGACGAGGGTCGGCACCCGTACCTGCGTCGCGAGTTCGCGGACGTCGATCCCGTAGAAGGTCCGCTCCATGGTCGCCATCTGTTCCGGTTCGGCCGAGAGACGCGAGAGTTCGTTCAGCGAACGGACCTGGGACTCGCTGCCCTCGGGGATGAGCTGCATCGTGAAGAGCTGACGGAAGGCCGGGTTCTCGCGTGCCCATCCGAGACGGATCACGTCGATCATGGTCTCGGCCTCGGCGCGGCTGTCGTCGTCGATGGCGCGATGGAAGCGTCCACGGGCGTAGCCGCCGTACAGGATCAGTGCGGAGACGCGTTCGGGGTGACGCACCGCGTACGTCACCGCGACCGCGGCCCCCTGCGACAGGCCGATCACGGGGAAACGCTCGAGTCCGACGGCGTCGACGACCGCTTCGAGGTCGCGTACCCAGGCGTCCATGTCGAAGACCGAGGTGTCGCGGTCGGACAGGCCACAGCCGCGTTCGTCGTAGCGCACCAGCCGATGACGCCTCGACAGGCCACGCAACCAGTGGCGCCACACCGGACTGTCCCAATCGTGATCGAGGTGGCTGAGGTAGTTCGCCGCCTTGACCAGAGGAGGGCCGTGGCCAGCGGTCGCGTACGCGATCCGAGCACCGTCGGAGGATCGGCAGAAGCTGATCTGTTGGCGAGAGTCGTCCATCACGTCGGCGCATGATGGAGAACTCCGGGGGCTGCTGGCAAGCGTGGTGTCGAGGTCCGTCGTATCCCCCAGATCGCGGCACACCACCGAAACGGGGCGGCCGCATCTGCGACCGCCCCGCGTGGGTTCGACCGGCCGAGCGTGGTCTCAACCCACGTTGGCGCCGGAGGGCTCGGCGTCGAGGGCCGCGGCGGCGGCGTTCACCACCGACGCGATCCGCACCGCGTCGTGGACCATGGCCTTCGAGGCGCCGTGCTGCAGCACGGTTTTCTCGTGGGCCTGGATGCACTGACCGCAGCCGTTCACCGCACTCACCGCCAGCGCCCACAGCTCGCGGTCGAGCTTGTCCTCGGCCGGGGCGCTCAGGGCCTGCATCCGCAGCCGCGCAGGGATCTGCGCGTACTCCGGATCCTCCACCAGGTGCAGGAAGCGGTAGTAGACGTTGTTCATGCCCATGGTCGCCGCGATCGACTTGGCCAGGGCCAGGTCCTCGTCGGTCAGTTTGCCCTGGACCTCCTCCTCCGCGGCGGCCAGCAGCTCGGCGTTGCGGGCGGCGAAAGCGCAGGCCACCAGCGTGCCGTAGACCTGACGCTCGCTCAGGTTCTGGCTGTTGAACACCGTGCCCAGGTTCAGGCGGATGTCGCGGGCGGCCTCGGGCAACTGTTCTCTCACCCATTCCATGGCGATCTTCCTTTCTCTCGTCGGTGCGAGCGTCGTCAGCCGACGACGAGGGTCTCCTCGCCCTTCTGCCAGTTGCAGGGGCACAGCTCGTCGGTCTGCAGGGCATCGAGGATGCGCAGGGTCTCGTCGGGGTTGCGGCCGACGTCGAGGCCGTTCACCGACACGTGCTGGATCGTGTCGTCGGGGTCGACGATAAAGGTCGCCCGCAGGCACACGCCCTCGTTCCGGTCGAGGATGCCCAGGGCCTCGCTGAAGTCGCGCTTCACGTCGGCCAGCATGGGGAAGGGCAGGTCCTTCAGGTCGTCGTGGTCGTTGCGCCAGGCGAAGTGGACGAACTCGCTGTCGGTCGACATGCCCAGGATCTGGCAGTCGCGGTCGGCGAATTCGCGATTCAGCTTGCCGAAGGCGGCGATCTCGGTGGGGCAGACGAAGGTGAAGTCCTTCGGCCAGGCGAAGATCACCTTCCACTTTCCCCGGTAGGTGTCGTTGTCGACCTCGGCGAAGGCCGTCGAGGGCTTGTCGTTGTCGACGGTCGCGGTCAGGGAGAACTGCGGGAGCCTGTCTCCGACGGTCAGCATGGTCGAACTCTCCTCGGTCGGGTTCGGGAACTGATGCGGGGACCGCTCCGTCCCCGGACGCCCTGCAAGAAAAGGCCGTTCGAACGAACATTCCAATTGATTGATCTTGGCTTTGCGATAACATGGGGTGACCGAAGCCCCCGCTCATCGAGGGGGCCGCGGGCCTGCACCCCCTCGGAGATCGCACCATGGAGAAGGCTCCCGGCAACGGCACCCGACCCCGCACCCGGCCCACCATCCGCCAGCTCGAGTACGCCGTCGCGGTGGCCGAGCACCTGCACTTCCGCCGTGCGGCGGAGGCGTGTCATGTGACCCAGCCGGCTCTGTCGACCCAGGTCCAGGCGCTCGAGGAGACCCTGGGCGTGCAGCTCTTCGAGCGCGCGGCCCGGAAGGTCCTGCTGACGCCGGTGGGACGGGAGGTCGTCGCCCAGGCCCGGCGCGTGCTCGCCGAGGCCGACGGCCTGTCCGACACCGCACGGGCGGCGCGCGAGCCCCTGGCCGGCCTGCTGCGCCTGGGCGTGATCCCGACCGTCGCTCCGTACCTGCTGCCACGGGTCCTGCCCGGGCTGCGCGATCGCTTCCCGCGGCTCGAGCTGTTCCTGCGCGAGGAGTTCACCCACGTCCTTCTCCAGCGCCTGAACGAGGGCGAGCTCGACGTGCTGTTGCTCGCACTGCCGCTGCCGGGCGAGGTCGAGGCGCTGCCCCTGTTCCGCGACGAGTTCCGTCTCGCGGTGCCGGCCCGTCACCCGCTGGCCGGCCGCTCCCGTGTGCAGGATTCGGATCTGGTCGATCAGGAGGTCCTTCTGCTCGAAGACGGCCATTGCCTGCGCGACCAGGCCCTGGCCATCTGCAATCACGCCGGTGCACGCGAGGCCTCGCGGATGCGGGCCACCAGCCTGGGGACGCTGACGCAGATGGTCGCCGGGGGCCTGGGGACGACACTGCTGCCGAAGATGGCACTGGACGTCGAGGGCCGAGCCGGTGGAGTGCGCGTGATTCCCTTCACCGAGCCGACGCCGTACCGCGAGATCGGCCTGGCCTGGCGCAAGGCCTCGAGCCGGGCGCCGGAGTACCGAGAGCTCGGTCGCGTCCTGGTGGAGCTGGTGGAGGGCGAACGAGTGCCGGTCACGCCGAATTCGTGATTCCGGCCTTGATTTCTCCCGGGATTGTTTGATACTGAAATTCAAGTTCGGCGGTGTCGGGGGCGAAGACCCCCTCCGGGAGATCGCCGTTCCTCGAATCCGGGAGGCCCGCCATGCTCCAGCGCCACGACCGTGGACCGCACGACGTGCCCAGCTACGAGATCGAGACGCCCGACTGGTCGCTGCGGCTCTCGCCGCGCGAGTTCTGCCAGCTGGCGTGCGAACTCGAGTCCTGGTTCCGCGAGAACCGCGAGCAGCTGATCGACGACGTCTGCCGCGAGACGGCCCAGGACGAGAACCCCGAGCTGGGCACGGTGGAGCGGGGGAGCAACGCGGTTTCGAACCGGAACTGAGGACGCCCGGGAACTCCCGCCCCGCGGAGCGCGTTGTCAGGACAGAACGCATCGATTCGGCCGCAGTCTCCTCCTTCAGTCGTTCACCGGGTGGGATTGCGGTTCGCGGCGGCCCGGGGTCTCCGAGACCCGGGCCGTCGCTCGTCGTCACCGAAGACCTGTGCGTGCACGAAGACACCGGTCGAAGACAGAAGAAGAGGCCGCCGGATCCCCGGCGGCCTCTCGCGTTCGGAACGGCGAATTCGCTCCCGGCCTACTGCTGGTACAGCGCCTTCACCTTGGCGAAGCTGCTCTCGTCGTTCGACACGACGAGGTCGGCACCGATGACGATCTCGCCGAAGGGCTCGACGTCGGTCTCCCACACGTTCACGCCGCGCATCTGGATGCCCCACTGCACGGGACGGGCGGGGTCGTTGATCGTGCCGAGGCTCAGCGTGTACGCGCCGATGGCGTCGACGGGGATGACGGTCTCGTTCACCGTCGAGAAGTCCGGCGCGAAGTCACGGATGAAGGCCGTGACGGTGTGCGCGTCGGTCAGCGTGTTCGACAGCACCTCGAAGCTGAAGACGATGGTCTCGCCGGCCAGGCTGCCGTCGAGGACCTCGGAATAGCCGTTGGCCTCCATGATCTTGTTGCCCGGAGCGCCAGGGCCACCGCCGCCGATGTACCAGAACGGATCGGGGTCACCGATGGTGTTCGGGGCGAAGGTCAGGTCGGTGCCGCTGAAGGAGGCGCGCAGGTCGGCGAAGCCCCAGGGGCTGGCGAACTGGAAGGCGCCGTCGCCGTCGGGCGCCGGGAGATTGAACACGTTCATGAAACCGTTGGTCATGGTGGCCGGGTCGGTGGTCACCTGGACCTGGGCGGATCCCGCGACGGGGACCAGCAGCGCGAGCATCGCGACGATCGCAATTGCCTTCATGGAATGGACTCCTGGGTGTTGAGGCGTGACGCGTCGGCGGTCCGGGATCGAGGAAGACGTCCCGCGCCGCAGCGGTGATTCGTGGTCCGGCGTTTCGTTCCGGCCGGATTGCCCGAACCTGAGCCTGTAGAGTGTACACTTTGTTCGGGGGCCGAATCAAGTGCGCGCTTCGCGTCCGGGAGAGCGCTCCCCCGGAGACGGGCCCGGCCGGAGGGCCTACAGCGCGTCCACGATCGCGTTCAGCGTCGCGCTCGGCCGCATGGCCGCGGCGGCCTTCTCGTCGTCGGGGTGGTAGTAGCCCCCGATGTCCACGGGCGAGCCCTGGGCCTCGAGCAACTCCTCGGTGATCGTGTCTTCGTTCTCGGCCAGCTTCGCCGCGATCGAGTCGAAGCGCGCCCGCAGGTCGTCGTCGTCGTCCTGTTCGGCCAGCGCCTGGGCCCAGTACAGCGCCAGGTAGAAGGTCGAGCCACGGTTGTCGATCTCGTTCACCTTGCGCGAAGGCGCGCGCTGCTCCTCGAGGTACCGTTCGATCGCGCGGTCGAGGGCTCGGGCCATGATCCGCGCGCGGTCGTTGCCCGACTGCTCGGCCGCCAGCTCCAGCGAGGGGCCGAGTGCGCAGTACTCGCCGAGCGAGTCCCACCGCAGGTGGCCTTCCTCCAGGAACTGCTGCACGTGCTTCGGGGCGGAACCCCCGGCGCCGGTCTCGAAAAGGCCGCCGCCGTTGAGCAGGGGCACGATCGAGAGCATGCGGGCGCTGGTGCCGAGCTCGAGGATCGGGAAGAGATCGGTGAGGTAGTCGCGCAGCACGTTGCCGGTGACCGAGATCGTGTCCTCGCCGCGGCGGACGCGCGCCAGCGTGAACTCCATGGCCTCGACCGGCGGCAGGATCTCGATCTGCAGGCCGTCGGTGTCGTGGTCGCCGAGGTAGCGCTCCACCTTCTCGACGAGCTGGGCGTCGTGCCCGCGCTGCGTGTCGAGCCAGAACACGGCTGGCGATCCGGTCTCGCGGGCGCGGCGCACGCCGAGGCCGACCCAGTCGCGGATCGCCTCGTCCTTGCTCTGGCACATGCGGAAGAGATCGCCTTCCTCGACCGGGCGCTCGAGCAGGACGGCGCCGTCGGTGGTGACGGCGCGCATCGTGCCGCGGGCGGGAGCGGTGAAGGTCTTGTCGTGCGAGCCGTATTCCTCGGCCTTTTTCGCCATGAGGCCCACGTTCGACACGCTACCCATGGTGGCCGGATCGAACTGGCCGTGCTTCTGGCAGTCCTCGATCACGGCCTGGTACATGGGGCCGTAGCTGCGGTCGGGAACCATGGCCAGGGTGTCCTGCAGCTCGTCCCCGGCGTTCCACATCTTCCCGCCGTCGCGGACGACCACCGGCATCGACGCGTCGATGATCACGTCGTTGGGGACGTGCAGGTTCGTGCGGTCCTTGCGCGAGTCGACCATGGCCAGGGGCGGGCCGTTCTTCCGGGCCTCGGCGATGTCGGCCTCGATCTCGGTCTTCGTCTCGGCGGGTAGCTGGTCGAGACGGCCGAGCAGGTCGGCCAGGCCGTAGTTCACGTCGGCCCCCAGGGACTTCAGGGTGTCGCCGTGCTTCTCGAGCACGTCGCCCAGGAACACCGACACGCAGTGACCGAAGAGCACCGGATCGCTCACCTTCATCATGGTGGCCTTGAGGTGCAGCGACAGCAGCACGCGCTTCTCCCGGGCCTCGCGCATGCAGGCGGCGTAGAAGTCGCGCAGGGCCGCCACGTTCATGGTCGCGGCGTCGAGCACCTCGCCGCTCAGCAGCGGCGCCTCGGTGCGTAGCTCGGTGACCGCGCCGTCGGTGTCGACGAACTCGATGCGGAACGACGTGGCCTCGTCGACGGTGGTCGACACCTCACTGCCGTAGAAGTCGCCGTCGGCCATGCTGGCCACGCGGGTCTTCGACCCCGACTCGGGCCAGGGCTTCATCATGCGGTGCGGATTCTTCTGGGCGAAGCGCTTGACCGAGGCGGCGGCACGGCGATCGGAGTTGCCCTCGCGCAGGACGGGGTTCACGGCCGAGCCCAGCACCACCGAATAGCGTGCGCGGAGTTCGTGCTCCTCGTCGGTCTCCGGTTCCTCGGGGAAGTCGGGAACGGCATAGCCCTGCTGCTGCACTTCGTGGATCGCGGCCTGCAGCTGTGGGATCGACGCGCTGATGTTCGGCAGCTTCACGATGTTCGCGTGCGGCGTCTTCGCCAGGTCGCCCAGACGCTTCAGTTCGTCGGGCACGCGCTGGTCCTCGCGCAGGGTTTCGGGGAAGTTCGCGAGGATGCGGCCGGCCAGGGAGATGTCGGCCGTCTCGACCTCGACGCCGGCAGCTTTCGTGAATCCGTTCACGATCGGAAGCAGAGCGTAGGTGGCCAGGGCCGGAGCCTCGTCGATCTTCGTCCAGACGATCTTCGCAGAAGACATTCCTCGTCCTCGTGGGTTGGCGCGGAAACAGGCACGGTGGGGGTGGCATCGTAAGACCGGGCTGTGAGGAGTACCAATCCCGGCGGCGGTAGATCACGTTTCCGTGGTGATCGGTGCTCTCGTCGTGTCGGTGCGGACTGTCGTCTTGCCAGCTGTGAGCCGCCCGCGGACAATTCGCGCCATGCGACGACCCGCGATCGATCGGTTCCGCCGGCTTCCGGCGCTCCTGGCCCTGGCCGGGACCCTCGTGGCGAGCGGATGCCAGGCACCGACGGAGCGCGTGCGTCTGGCGCGCTTCGACTTCGGCGACAGCGCGGAGCGTGCTCCCTACGGAATCGGCGTGACCGAGACCGTCGGCCTGCACTACGTCGGCGACGGATGGCATCCACTCGAGCCCGGCGCCGTGTGGACCACCGGCGAGCCGGCGGAGGTGCGGCTCACCGGACTGGGCTCCGAGGCCCGACTGGAACTGCACTGGAGCACCCACCCCGAACTCGCAGCCCGCGGACAACGCGTGTCGGTCGTCTGGAACGGACAGCTACTGGAGAGCACCACGCTCCCCGGTGGCTGGCAGGTCGACACACTCGCGGTGGAGATTCCCGAACCCCTGTTCGGAGCCGGGACCCACGACCTGCGGATCGAGACGAGCGACCACCTCGACGGCGCCGACGGGTCGGCGATTCCCCGCGGGGTGTTCGTGCGACGGATCGAGCTGTCCGCCCGGCTCGACGCCGACGAGCGGGCGCTCTGGAAGGAGTGGACGGCGACGCCGGACACCGACACGGATTTCGTCGGCCTGCCGGTCGACCCGGACACCGCGCACCTGCCGCGGGTCGCGACACCCGGTCCCGATCAGCCGGACGTGCTGTTCGTGGTCCTCGATACCGTGCGCGCCGATCACCTGTCGTCGTACGGGTACCCTCGTCCGACCACGCCGGCGATCGACTCGCTCGCCACGGCGGGCGTGCGGTTCGAGCGCGTGTTCGCCGAGGCACCCTACACCCGCAGTTCGATGGCCACCGTGTTCACCGGCGCCAGCTGGCGCGACCACGGGGTGATCCGCAGGACACACGCGCTGGCCGACGGATTCACCACGCTCGCCGAGGTGCTGCGCGAGGCGGGATACCGCACCCTCGCCGTCAGTGACAACGCCCACGTGGCACGGTCGGCGGGCAGTGCCCAGGGCTTCGACGAGTTCGTGCAGACCTGGAGCGACGTCGACCGCGAGCCGCCCGCGGGTCCGCACGACTGGTGGTGGCCGGAGCTGCCGGTGATCCTCTTCGAGGAACGGGTGCGGGAGGGCCTCGACGGTTCGGCTCCGACCTTCTTCTTCGTCCACCTCATGCCGCCGCACGAGCCCTACTTCCCCGGGTCCGAGCACGACGTCTTCGGCGATCCCGACTACGACGGACCGGTCATCGGGCACACGCCCGACGTGCGCGCCTTCGATCGGGGGGACTACGCGTCCGAAGGGTCGGACCACGCGCGCCTCGTGGCGCTGTACGACGGGGCCCTGCGCCGCGGCGACGCGCTGGTCGCCCGGGTGCTGCGCGCCTGGGAGGGGCGGGGGACGGGACGGCCCACGTTGGTCGTCTTCGGGTCGGATCACGGCGAGGCCTTCGGCGAGCACGGCCGCTACGGCCACAACACGACGCCCTACGACGAGATGGTCCACGTGCCCATGGTGTTCGCACCACGCGCGCTGGTGCCGCCGTCGATCGTCGAGTCCGCGGACGCGTTCCGTTCGCTGGGCGATCTCCTTCCGTTGCTGATCGGGACCCTCGGGGTCGACCTGCCTGCTGGCAGCCGCTGGCCGCGCCGGGTGCTCGAGGTGCTGCAGGATCCCGCGCGGCCGCGCGATCGGGTGTTCGTGCGCTGCTCGACTCCGTTCTACGGCGTCCGCACGCCGGAGACCCTGCTCGTCTTCCGGCACTGGTCGACCCAGGAGTTCTACGACCTGCGCCGTGACCCCGCCGCGCTCGAAGACCGACGGATGCAGCGTACCGAGCCTTGGCTGGCCGGGATGCGCGGACTGCGCGCCTTCCTCGCGGGCTCGACGACGGGCGCCGGAGTCGCAACGGAACTGGATCCGGCCGACGTCGAACGGCTCCGGGCGCTGGGCTACTGAACGGAGCGGGGAGCGCACACCGGACCGCGGTGGCCCGCCGTGCAGCGTTGGTCTAGACTGCGGGCGTTCACGAACCCCTGTCCGATTGCCGGAAGGAACGATCATGACGAAGTCCCGTGTCGACTGGTACTACCACCGTCCCGGTTGAAGCTCGTGCGCGAAGGCCTCCAAGTTCATGGAGGCGAAGGGCGTGGACGTCGCGGAGAAGGTCTCGGCCAGCAAGAAGCTCGGCGAGAACGACGCGAAGAAGCTGATCCGCGACGCCTCGAAGATCCACGTGGCCAAGGGCAAGAAGCTCGACACCTTCGACGGCGGCACCGCGAAGAAGGAGATCGTCGAGAAGATGCTCGGCAGCACCGGCAACCTGCGCGCGCCGACGATCAAGGTCGGCAAGACGCTGCTGGTGGGCTTCGACGAGGATGTCTACGACCAGGCCATGGGCTGAGCCCGACCGGCGCGGTCGGCGGCACGGGAGACGGGGTGTCGCGGGCGCGCGATGCCCTGTTCCCTCGTCGTGCGGACTTTGTTAGACTGCCGAACAAAGTTGCCGAGCCCCCACCGGGAGAGTCCATGCGTCCGGTCGCCCTGTTCGTCCTGTCCTTGCTGATCCCGGTGATCGTCGGGCCGGCGTGGGCCGCGGCCCCGTCGTCGGATCCGGCCTACGAGCTGGTCTGGAGCGACGAGTTCGACGGCACCGCGCTCGACCTCGACAAGTGGCAGCCGCAGATCGGCACCGGCTGTCCGGACCTCTGCGGCTGGGGCAACGAGGAACTGCAGTACTACCGCGCGGAGAACGCGACGGTGGCCGACGGTTTCCTGACGATCACCGCGCGTGAGGAGCGCATCGAGGAATCGAACTACACCTCGGCGCGCTTGCGTACGCGCCACCGCGGTGACTGGACCTACGGACGCTTCGAGATCCGCGCGAGGATGCCGATCGGCCAGGGGATGTGGCCGGCCTTCTGGATGCTGCCGACCGACTCCCGTTACGGCGGTTGGGCCGCGAGCGGTGAGATCGACATCGTGGAGTACCTGGGTCAGGAACCCGACACGATCCACGGCACCATCCACCACGGTGGGGAGTGGCCCGGGAACACGAAGACCGGAGCCCACTTCACGCTGCCCGAAGGGGACTTCCACTCGGAGTTCCACACCTTCGCGGTCGAGTGGGAGCCCGAAGAACTGCGCTGGTACGTGAACGGCCAGCTCTACCAGACGCTCGACGAGTGGTGGTCGTCGAAGGGTGCGTATCCCGCGCCCTTCGACCAGCGCTTCCACCTGCTGCTGAACCTGGCCGTGGGCGGGCGCTGGCCGGGAAACCCGGACGCCAGCACCCGGTTTCCCCAGGAGTTCGTGATCGACTACGTCCGGGTGTACCAGAGGGTGGAGTAGCGCTCTCCTCCGTCTCACTCGAGCAGTTCTGCCGTCCGCACGGTCACGTCGATCCGCACCACCGATCCGTCGCGGTCGATCAAGCGCTGACTCGTGTCCGGATCCAGCCGGTCTCCGTCGACCGTCGTTTTCGTACCGTCGCGACCGTGCACGACGATCGCGGACGCATCGCCCTTCGAGTACACGACCGGCACGCCCATCACCGTGAAGGCGAGCTGTCCGGGTGCGATCTCGATCCGGTCACGCCGGCCTTCGGTGTCGATCACCGTGAGCGAGTCGACGTGCTCGAGGAATTCGCCCGCGCGCAGCAGCCGCGGTCGGAAGGCCACGCAGCCGTCCTCGAAGACCAGGCCGAGCTCGCCCATGCGGGTGAGGATCTCCTCCTTCACCTGTCCGGTCATTCCCGGCTGCTGGGCACCGGCGTGGGGCGGGGTGTGCGAGTAGGGATCGGTGGGGAAGGCGCCGAACTCCTGCGGCGTCTTCGAGAAGCCGAGCCCGGAGCGCACACGGTAGTAGGCATCGACGAGCCGTCCGAAGGTCGTGTCGTGCTCGTCGCGATCGGCCCGCCGCAGCGCGACTTCCTGTACCGCGAGCAGCAGCTTGGCCACCATGTGCCAGTAGATGCAGCCCAGACCCTCGTAGCCGTACATGGTGCCCGAGCGGCCGGTGAAGGCGCGGTGGTGGAAGGTGTCCTCGAACAGCGCCAGCACCGCGTCGCGGTCGGCGTCGACGCGCGCGCGCCATCGTTCGTCGCGCGCGGCCTCGTCGAGGGCGGCGGCCACGTCGTCGGCGTTGGTGAAATCGCCGTGGAAGCGTACGTGCCCGGCGGCGTCGCGCGCCACGATCGACGTATCGCCGGCGTCGAGCATCGCATCGAGCAGAGGGATCGCCGTGGCCTTCTCGGCGTCGACGTCATTGCGTTCGAGGAAGGTCGGAAGGGTCTTCTCGGGATAGAGCAGGAAGCTGTTCTGATCGGCCCGGTACAGTGGGCCCTCGAAGAGAGCGTCGACGATCCCCAAGACCTCGTCGTCGTCCAGCCCGCCGGAACTGATGGCGGCGACCTGTCCCTCGAGCATCACCTGAAGGCGCTCGAGACGCGCCTCGTCGTCGGCGAGCGTCATGATGTTGTAGGCGTGGACCAGGCCGTCGTCGCGGCGGTTCGTGCCGATGGCGTGGTCGACGAACTCGCCGGCCACCGAGAAGAGCGTGGCGACCGACCGGCCACTGACCGATTCGGAGCGGTCGAGTCCGCCCTCGGCCACCCGGTCACGGTACCGTTCGAAGGCCTCGCCGAGGCCGTCGAGCAGAGCCCGGCGCATGCGATCGTCGACCGGACGCGCATCGAGCACGCTGCGGAAGCGCTCGAGCACTCCCCGCACCTCGTCGAGCCACACGCGGACCGCGTGGGACATGGTGAAGCCATCGGTGCCGTGGTACAGCGGCCACAAGCGCGCGAGGTAGCGGCGCAGGTAGCACAGCGTGACCATCGACACGCCGTTGCCCACGAGCGCGTTGTTCGCGTCGTTCCACTCGGGGCGCTGGGTGTTCATCCAGATCCCGCCGTCCGCCACCAGATTCGACAGTTTCGACAGCACGGGCACGAGCAGCTTCTCGAGCAGTGATACACGGACGATCGTGCCATCGGAGCGCCGCACGAGCTGCCCGTCGGTCCCCTCGGTCTCGACGCGGCGCGCGATGCGGGCCGCGGCCTCTTCGTCGAAATCGATCGTGTGATGCGGATCGGCCACGATCTCGGCGTAGGAGCGCAGACGATACGGAACGTCCACGTAGGTGAAGGCCGATGTGGCGAGCATCCGTTCGAAGTCCTCGGGGACCGCGTCCTCGGCCCACTCGATCAGCTTGAGCAGGTAGATGATCTGGTGGTCGCCCCAGTAGCCGATCGTGCTCCAGGGGTCGTCGGGGTCCTCGACCTCCCAGTCGACGCCCTCGCGGGTCACACGGTAGGGATTGAACCCGTCGACGGTCGAGGCGTTCACGAAGCGCGCGATCATGTTCGGAAGGAAGCGCGGGAAGCTCAGTGCGAGTGCTTCCCAGTTCTGGAAGATGTCGCGCCAGTTCCCTTCGTAGTGGAGGATCCGCTCGCCGCGGTGGTCGCGCACGCGGATCGAGAAGCGGTTCCAGGGACGGCTCGGGTCGCCGTGGCGACGGCCGAAGTGCAGCGGAAGGTACTCGAGCGCGAGCCGATACTCGTCCTCGAGCCCGGCGACCGCGGTCCGCTCCATGAGCCCGGCGAGCGTGTCGATGCGCTCGCCCGACAGCTTCGTCGGTCGGTCTCCGGTGCGGACCCGCAGGAATCGCTGGAAGTCGTCCGGTGGGATCGCCCCGTCCTGGTAGAAGGTTCCGCCGCGCATCACGTTGAACAGAACGTTGGCGGTGTGGTGGTGGTCGTCCACGCGTTGCGCGGTGCACTGGAAGCCGTCGGCACGCGCGAGCAGGGACTCGAGGTCTCGGGTCGACGCCTCGAGGGTCTTGGTGATCGCCTCGTCGAGATCATCGTCACCGGCGAGGAGCGAGCGCAGCTCTTCGACCTGCACATGGTCGCGGCCCACGTCCGCCACGAGGTGCCAGGTCCGGGACTCACCTGGCTGCAGCGTGAGCGTCGCCTGGTTGAAGACGCCGACCGGTCGACCGGCGAGGCGGGTCTCGTCGTCGATCGGGTCGCCGCGGCGGAACTTCGCCACCGTGTCCGGCGACAGGGCGAGGCGGGCGTCGTCGAGGCCCCGCGACCACACCGTGGTCGCGCGCAGTGCCTCGGCGGCCTCGGCGCGATCGATGATGCGCGCCGTGAGCGCGATCGTGGTGAGGCCGGTCGCCGGATCGACATCGGCTCGTTTGTAGGCATCGACCAGGCAGCTGCTCGTCTGCATGAGCGGCAGGGGAACGCCCGACGGCAGGACGTTGCGCATTCCGTCGAGGAGGTCGAAGGTGATCGGCGCGTCGCCCGGATTGCGCAGGGTGACGGTTCGCACGTGTCCGAAGGGTTCGCAGGTGGCCCAGCGGAACCGGCAGTGCAGCGACAGGTCGTGGTGGGTGACGTCCCAGGCCAGCTGGTGGCCGAGCACGCTCTTGTCGAGGTGGCGGTCGACACGAGGGTGGGGGTCGTCGGTGAATGGGTTCCAGACCGTGTCTCCGGCCCGGATCAGCGTGACCGGACCGCTGTGCCGGTGTGCGTAGGTCAGTCGATCCACCGTCGTGTAGGGGAACAGCGCGCCGTCGGGATCGGTTCGTCCCGCCGTCATTCCGCCCGAGGACATGACGAAGGCCCAGGCGTCGGTGTCGCTGGCCAGGGTCATGAAGAAACGGGGCATGTGGTCGTGGTTCCGCAGGCGCAGGAACTCCACGCCGTCGACGACGATGGTCTCGAGTGTGATGTCGGGGGGTGACACGGTCTTCACGGGCGGTCCTTTCGCGACTCCGCGACGGCGCGCATCGCCGGCTTCGGCGTGCGATCGGCGCGGTAGAGGCCCCAGTGCTTCTCGACGTGATCGGGGTGGTCGCCACCCTTCCAGTTCTCGTCGAAGGCCTCGAAGAAGAAGGTCATGACGCGGTCACGTTCGATCCACGCGTCGGGCTCGTGGACGAAGCGCACCTGCTCGTCCTCGGTCGGGGTGCCGGCGATCCGCTCGGCCTGCTCACCGGCATCGTGCTCGATCGTGGCCCAGCCGACCTCGCCGAGCACGACGGCAAGGTCGGGATGCGTACTCTGGACGGCAGTGGCTTCGAAAGCGGCCACGAGCAGCGCACACGGCAGGAGAAGGCGATGGGTCACGCGGGGCCCTCCCGTCGGGGACACGACGACGCCCCGCGGGGGGGACGGGGCGTCGTCGGCCGAGGGGCGGAGGGGTCGGGGCGATACCCCTCGCCCCGGCGGACTACTTCAGCAACACCATCGCCCGGGCATCGCGGCCGGTCGGAGTGTCGAGGACGTAGTGATACACACCCGAGGCCACGGCGTGGCCGTCGTCGGTGCGCCCGTCCCACGTCACGGCATGGCGGCCGGCGTCGAAGGCGCGCTCGGCCAGGGTCGAGACCAGGCGTCCCTTCGCGTCGAAGACACGCAGGTTCACGGGCCCGGAGCGCTCGAGCGTGAAGTGGATCGTGGTGCTCGGGTTGAACGGGTTCGGCGTGTTCTGCTCGAGGTCGACGCCGCGAGCGGACGCCGGTGCGTTGGTCGCGGTGGCCTCGCCGAAGAACACGTCGTCCAACCACATCGCGCCACCCTCGAGGATCGGCGAGACGAACAGGAAGAAGATGTCGGCGCTCACCGCGAGTTCCGGAGCCTCGCCGACGACCGACGTCTTCGTCCACGTGCCCAGTGGGGTGGTGTTGTCGAGGATGGTCTCCTCGGCGGTGCCCAGCAGGTTGCCACCGGCGTCGCGGAACTCGATCAGTCCCTGCACGATGTTGTTGTTGCCACCGGTGATGGGGTCCTCGATGCAGGTGGTGAGCACGTAGGCACTCAGCTCGTACCTCTGACCGCCGGTGATGGCGATCGTCTGCGTGATCCCGGAGTCGTTACCCTCGACGAAGGTGCCGAACAGCTTCTGCGATCCGGTCGGGGTGCGCACGAGCGAGCCGCGGCCCTCCGTCGGCGCGTTGCCGAAGGTGTCCCAGCCGGCGTTCGACGCACCGTCGAAGCTGGGGTTCGTCACCAGATTGGTGGGCAGACTCGGCGGGTCACTCTCGACGAACGCTGTGTCGTCGACGAAGACCGAGCCTTCCTCGCAGCCGGGCTGCAGGTACAGGATCAGTGCTTCGACGCGCTGCGCGCCGGCCGGTGCCGGAGCGGACACCTCGAAGGGGATCCACTGGTCGAGCGGCGTGTTCGGTCCGCCGACGACGAACTCGTTGCTGGCCAGCTCGGTGCCGCCGACCGCGGCGTCGAAGAAGGCGATCTTGGCGATGGCGCGGTTGCTCTCGCAGACGATCTCACCGGGAATGGTGTCGGCGCTGCTGATGAAGCTCGAACCGCTGAAGGTGTAGACCTTGTCCGCCGTTGGCGTGAAGGACTGGCCGAAGCCGCCCACGTCGAAGGCGGGGAAGGGGCACCCGGTGAACTCGCCGAAGATCTTCGCGGCGGCGGTTCCCGACAGGAAGATGTTGTCGGTTCCGGCGGTCGAGATGTTCGGGCCGTTGCCGAAGGTGAACCAGCCGTCGTAGCTGCCGCCGTTGTCTTCGAAGCCGGGATTGGTCAGGAGATTCTGGGCCGACGCGGCCGGCGCGAGGAGCGCCACGATCGCCAGCATCGTGCCCAGCCTGGTGAGGGTCTTCATGGTTGCCTCCAGGGGCGATAATGCGGGTTCAGGAGGAAGAGGGTGACGGGCTCCCGGAGGGTCGAGGTCCGGGAGCCCCATCGGGTCCGGCGGGGGACGATGCGGACGAGGGCTACTGGTACAGGCTCTTCACCTTTCCGAACGAGCCCTCGTCGTTGCTCACCGGCGTGATGTTCTCGAACACGACGTCGTCGATGAACGCGGCGCCCCCGTCGCTGGCGGGCTGTAGGTAGAGGATCAGCGCCTGGACCGTGGCGGCCCCGGCCGGAGCGGTGGCGGTGATCGGTGCCGCCGCGTGCCACGTGTCCACGGCAAAGGTGCCGTCGAGGATGATCGACTCCGACGCCGCCGCCGTGAGTTCGTTCCCCGAGCCGTCGAAGAAGGCGATCTTCTGGACGACCCAGTTGTCGTCGGTCGGACCGACGCCGATCATCGGGTCGTCGGACGAATGGTAGGCGTTCGAGCTCAGCTGGAACTCCTCGCCGGCGCTGCAGGCGAATTCCTGGAAGATGCCGGTGACGTCGAAGCCGCCGCTGAAGTTGCCGAACATCTTGCAGGTCTGGCTGCCGCTCAGCGGGAAGCTGGCTTCGGTGAAGACGTTGCCGAACGTGATCCAACCCGGGCCGGCGCCAGCGGCCGGAGCCGAGCCATCCTCGAAGCCGGGGTTGGTGAGAAGGTTCTGCGCCGACGCCGTCGATCCGACGGCGAGGATCGCGAGCGTCACCACTGCGATACGGAGAAACGAATTTGCCTGGTGCATGGTCTCGCCACCTTGGGAGTGGATGGGGCCGGAATCGGGTGCGGTCGGGCCGAAGCCGGCCGAACCGCGGTACGAGAGGGGCGTCGTGGTTGACACGCCCGGGGGCATCATACACTATGTTCGGGCCCCGAACAAAGTCCCCATTTCGTGTCGAGGCCTCGTGAACGGATCCGCCCTCAACCCGCCCCCGGCTCGGCTCCCGGTCCTGGGGTACCGGCCCGATCCTTCCGTCAGGGTCATGGACCGAATAGATTGGCAAGTCACTGCTATGAAGGGGCTTGAAACCCACGAGGTCCGCCCGTGAGCAGCCGCCGATTCCCCAAAGGTTTCCGCTGGGGCGCGTCGACCTCGGCCCTGCAGGTCGAGGGCGCCACCGCCGCCGAGGGGCGTGGCGAGTCGATCTGGGAGCGCTTCGCAGCCCGGCCGGGAGCGATCGAGGACGGCTCGACGCCTGCCGTCGCCTGCGACCACTACCATCGGTTCCGTGAGGACGTGGGCCGCATGGCCGAGCTCGGCCTGACGGCCTATCGCTTCTCGATCGCGTGGCCACGCGTGGTGCCCGAGGGGACCGGCGCGGTCAACGCGAAGGGACTGGACTTCTACGATCGCCTCGTCGACGCGCTGCTCGAGCACGGCATCGCTCCCTACGCCACGCTCTACCACTGGGACCTGCCCCAGGCGTTGCAGGACCGCGGCGGCTGGGCCGACCGCGCGATCGTTCCCGCCTTCGTCGAGTACACCCGCGCGGTGACCGAACGGCTCGGCGACCGCGTCGGGTCGTGGAGCACGATCAACGAGCCCTGGTGCATCGCGGTCCTCGGTCACGAAGAGGGCAAGCAGGCACCCGGTCTGAGCGATCCGCCGACGGGCCTCGCCGTCGCACACCATCTCCTGCTGGCCCACGGCGAAGCCGTGCCCGTGATCCGCACCAACGCACCGGAGGCCGAGGCCGGCATCGTGTTGAACCTCGTGCCCGCCGAGCCGGCCGAGGACACCGGCGCCGCCCGCAACGCGGTGCGCTGGTTCGACGGCTTCTTCAACCGCTGGTTCCTCGACCCGCTGCTGCGTGGTCGGTACCCCGAGGACGCGGTCGCCGATCGTGTGCAGTGCGAGCACCTGCCACCGTCGGGCATGCCGTTCGCGCAGGAAGGCGATCTCGACGTGATCTCGCGCCCGATCGACTTCCTGGGCGTGAACTACTACAGCCGGGCCGTCTTCGATGCCGACGAGAACGGCGAACCGGTCGGCGTGACCGTCGGTACCCCGGAGCGCCGCAACGACATGGGCTGGGAGGACTTCCCGCCCGGTCTTCATCGGATTCTCGTACGACTGCACCGCGAATACGACGTCGCACGCATCTACGTCACCGAGAACGGTGGCGCCTGGTCCGACGCTCCCGATGCCGACGGCCGCGTCCGCGACCATCGAAAGATCCACTACCTCCACGGCCACCTGCACGCCGCGCTCGACGCGATCGACGAAGGTGTGCCGTTGAAGGGCTACTTCGCCTGGTCCCTGCTCGACAACTGGGAGTGGGCCCACGGCTATCCCATGCGTTTCGGCTTCTACTGGATCGACTACGAGACCCAGCGGCGCGTCGCGAAGAACAGCGCGCTGTGGTACCGCGACGTCATCGCTCACCACGGCGTCGACGACGACGTCGTTCTCCCGTCCTGATTCCCGTGTCGAAGGAGACACCCGTGTTCCGTTCCGTCCATCGCTTCGTCCTGATCGCGCTCGTGCTCCTGCCCGTGGCCGCGTTCGCGCAGAGCGACCGCGTGGAAGAGGTCCGCGTCGTGACCGACGAGACCGGCCAACGCCTGCAGGTCGACGGCCGAGACTTCATGGTGCTCGGGATGAACTGGGACTACTTCCCGATCGGCACGAACTATTCCTACAGCCTGTGGACCCAGCCCGAGGACTTCATCCGCAACGCGCTCGACTACGAGATGGCGCTGATGCAGCACATGGGCGTGAACGCGATCCGCGTCTACAACGGGATTCCCCCGAAGTGGGTCGAGTACATCTACGACAACTACGGGATCTACACGGTGCTGAACCATCCCATGCTGCGCTACGGTTACACGCTCGACGGCGTGTGGATCCCGGCTCCGGAGATCGACTACTCCGACCCCGAACTCCGCGCCGCGGTGACCGAAGAGATCGTCGACCTGGTCGAGCAGTTCCGTGACACGCGTGGGATCCTCATGTGGATGCTCGGCAACGAGAACAACTACCAGCTCACGTGGTCGTCGACCGAGATCGAGGCGTTGCCCGAGGGAGAACGGCAGGCGGCTCGCGCCCGGCACCTGTACTCGCTGTACGGCGACGTCACGCGGGCGATCAAGGAGGTCGACACGAAGCGTCCGGTGGTGATGGTCAATGGCGACTTGCAGTACATCGACCTCATCGCCGAGGAGTGTGGGCCGGTGGACATCTTCGGCACGAACGTCTACCGCGGGATCTCCGCCCGCGATCTCTACGAGGAGGTCGAGGCCAAGCTGGGCAAGCCCGTGCTCTACGCCGAGTTCGGTGCCGACGCCTTCAATGCCCGCGAGGGCCGCGAAGACCAGATCATGCAGGCTCGCTACCTGATCGGGCAGTGGCAGGAGATCTACGAGCAGGCCGCGGGCAAGGGCCGCGTGGGCAACTGCATCGGCGGTCTCACCTTCCAGTGGAGCGATGGCTGGTGGAAGTTCCGCCAGGAGGAGAATCTGGACGTCCACGACACCAACGCCTCGTGGCCCAATGCCGGCTACGACGACTACGTGCCCGGCCAGAACAACATGAACGAGGAGTGGTGGGGGGTCGTGGCCAAGGGGCGGCCGAGCTCGAGCGGCTACTTCCAGCTCTACCCGCGGGCGGCCTACTACGCCCTCAAGGAAGCCTACGAGCTCGATCCGTACGCGCCGGACACCGATCTCGAGACGATCCGCGAGCATTTCGGTGAGATCACGCCGGCCGCGGCCGCGCTCGAGGCCCGTGGCGACACCGCGGCGCGCACCGGTGGTGCGTCGTCGGCGGTCCGCGTGTCCGGCGTGCGGATGGAGTTCGAGACCTACTTCACGGGTGGCGAGAACATCTCGACGCCCGACCAGAGCGACGAGCGCGACCCCTTCGAGCCCTTCCAGGGTTTCGACCGCCTCGAGTCCTACTACGTGGACTTCGAGGCGAATCCCTCACCGAAGGTCCGTGGTGAGTTGTCGGTCAACATTCTCGGCAACGTGCCGCGCAACCCGATCGACAACCTCTTCTACGAGAATCGCGGGGTGTTCGATCCCCGCGTGCGTGTGATCCAGGACAATCCCTTCAGCGCGGACTTCCCGCCGGACACCACCGAGGCCTTCCTGCCGCGCTTCGATCGGGTGCAGGTGTACAGGGCGTCGCTCAACTGGGACGACGACTGGTTCCGGATGTTCGCCTTCTACCGCACCGGTCACACGCACTGGGGCTACGAGGGTGACTTCTTCGGGCTGTACCCCGAGGCCTTCTACGGAGAGAACATCGACATCTACAACGGTGAGGCGCCGCTCGGGGTCGAGATCGAGGGCAAGAAGGCGCTCGACGGTGTGAAGTTCGCCTTCGGTCCCGAGCTGTGGTGGGGTGCGAATCCCGCCTTCCTCGTGAAGTACCGCAAACAGCACGGTCGCTTCCTGACGACGGCGATCTACCACGAGGACGTCGCGTCGCCCGCGGCGGAGGCGGTGACCTCGATCGCGATCCCTCAGCGCGACAACCGTCGTCTGACCTTGCAGACCGAGACCCGCCTCGGACCCTTCGGCGTCACCGCCGGTGCGATCTGGTCGGGCAGCACCGAGGTGGGCGAGGAATTCCAGGTGGCCGAGCGCGGACCCGACGGCCGCTTCGACTTCTTCACCGACGAGATCGACGACCTGGACACCATCGGCGGGAAGCTCAAGCTCACGTGGCAGAAGGGCCGGTGGAACTGGTACGGGCAGACCGCCGTGCAGGGCCTGGTCGCGAAGGGGGGCTACAACCACACGCTGAACTACACCGGGTGGGGTCTCCGCGACACCGGCGCGGGCAACGTGCGCAACGTCATCACCGGCTTCACCTATCAGGCCGGTGACTTCCAGTTCGGACCGAACTTCATGTGGCAGAAGCCTTTCGAGGGGCCGATCCCGCGCGAGGCCTTGCTCACCCCCGAGCGCCAGGATCCGGTCTTCGTGGACGACGCGCTCGCCCAGCTCGGAACGGGACTCGAGGCCCGCAGCATCCTGAACTCGCCCTTCCAGGTCCGCGGCAATCGCGAGACCATCGGCAGCGAGATCGTGATGACCTACGATCCCACCCCGGCGACGTGGATGTGGCAGTGGGACAACGACGTGAAGGAGGACGCGCGCTTCGCCGCGAGTCTGCGCTTCACGCACCGCCACCAGCCCACCACCCAGGACGCCACGGTCTTCGTGAGCGAAGGCGGTGACCTGTTCCAGTTCGGGGGTGCTCCGCCGGCCAAGGATCTCTGGGAGGCACACCTCCGCGTGGTGTCGAAGCTCACTCCGACCTCACGAATGGTGTTCAACGTCATGGGTGGCCCGGCCCAACCCATGGGAAGTGCCTTCGACACGGCCGAGGGCTCCGAACAGCTCAACCGGACCATCGACCGCCTGCACTTCGATGCCCGTTACGTGAACTCGCGCATGTCGCTGATGGGCGTGGTGAAGAAGGACGACTGGGGTCCCTACGACTTCCACCGCGACTTCAACCTGACCTATCCGCTCCAGTTGATCGGTGACGTGTCGGTCACGCTCGGGGCGCCGCGGTGGTTCGCGGATTCGCCGCAGACCCGCTTCGGCGTGCGGGCGAGCTGGCGGAGTCTGGACGAGTTCTCCGACCGCTACGAGCCCGCGGTCGACCTGACGGCCGACGAGGACGAGAACGGCCGGGAGTGGGAGATCCGCACCTACCTGCACTTCGCCATGTAGACACGTCCGGCGTCCGGGAACTCGAACGGGGTGGGCCATCGGCTCGCCCCGTTCGTCTTCCGCCGTGCGGGGTTCTCACTGCCGCTCGTACACCCGTACCCAGTCCACCCGCATCGTCTGCGGGAAGCGCGTCGTCTCGTCGGGCGGGCCCACGAAGTTCCCGCCGACCGCCACGTTCAGGATCATGAAGAACGGGTGGTCGAACACCCACTCGCGGCCGCCGAGGTCCTGCGGGCGCACGCGGTGGTAGGGGACGTCGTCGACGAACCAGGTGATGCGGTCGTCGGTCCACTCGATCGAGAACACGTGGAAGCCGGCGTCGAAGTCGCCGCCGTCGAGGATGAACCGTGCGCCGATCGACGCGCCGCCCGAGTAGCCGGGGCCGTGGACGGTACCGAGGACCTCGTCGGGGTTCTGGCCCCGGTACTCCATGATGTCGATCTCGCCGCTGTCGGGCCAGCCGACCTGGCGGAAGTCGTCGCCGAGCATCCAGAAGGCGGGCCAGATGCCCTGGCCTCGCGGGAGCTGGATCCGTGCCTCGAAGCGGCCGTAGCGCTGGGTGAAGAGGCCTTCGGTCTTGATGCGCGCCGAGGTGTACTGGCGGTCGCCGAATTCCTCTTCGCGCGCGACGATCTCGAGGTGGCCTTCGCCGTCGAGACGGACGTTCTCGATGCGGTCGGTGTCGTACTCGAGTTGGGCGTTTCCCCAACCGTTCACCCCGGTCCCGATGTCGTAGGTCCACTTCTCGGGATCGGGTGACGTGTCGGCCGGCCCGTCGAACTCGTCGGACCAGGTGAGGACATAGGTCCCTTCGTCTTCGTCGTCGTCGCCGCAGGCGGGCACGAGGAACACGAGACCGGACAGCAGCAGGACGAGCAGCGGAACACGGAGTCGCGGATTGCGGAGAAGCCTCAAGGAGCCTCCTGGCGCGAGGCCGCCATCGGGAACATTCGTGAATCCGAGAGCGCGGCATCGAGGACCATGGTCGCCGCACCGACGGCAGTCGTGCGCGGGCCAAGGTCGCTGGTCATCACCTCCGCCGCGGTGACGGAAGTCACGATCGTCCGTTGGGCGATCTGATCGCGCAGGGGGTCGAGAAGCAGGTCACCCAGGCGCGCGAAGTCGCCGCCGAGGACGATCCGCGCCGGGTTCATCAGGTTGAGCAGGCCGGACACGGCGATACCGAGGTTACGGGCGGCTTCGTCCACGAGCTGACAGGCCGCCCGGTCCCCGCTCAGGGCCGCGTCCTCGATCTCCGCCAGCGAGTCCTGGGCCCGTGCGAGGGCGCTGTCGGGATACTGCTCGGCGAGGACGCGCGCGCGGAGGAACAGGGCGGGGCGGCCGACGAACGTCGTCAGGCAGCCGCGGAGGCCGCACACGCACCGCGGACCGTTGGGGTCGATCGCCATGTGGCCGATCTCACCGGCCACACCGGTGGCGCCACGGTACACCTGTCCGTCGATCAGGTGACCCGAACCGATCCCGGTCGCCACCTTGATGTAGGCGAAGTCGTCGATGCCGCGTCCGACGCCCCACCAGTGCTCGGCGATCGCGCCGAGATTGGCGTCGTTGTCCACGAGCAGGGGCACACCGAAGTGATGGGCGATCTCGTCCATGCCGGAGCGGCCCTTCCAGGCGGGCAGAACGAGCTCGCTGAGCTGATCGGGACGATCGGGATCGACGGGCGCCGGAAGGCCGACCCCGATGCCCAGCAGGTCGTCGATTCCACGACCCCACTGGGCCAGGTTCTTCTCGCACAACTCGATCACGGTGCGGCGGGTTCCGACGGGATCGTCACGGACGTCGAAGGGGACCTCGTTCCACGCGAGGACGCGCCCGCGGAGGTCGGTCACCGCCACGGCCACGTGCGCACCGCCGATCTCCACTCCGAGGATCCCGTAGGCGTCGTCGTTGAACTCGAGCACGATGGGCCGCCGGCCGCCGCGTGAGGGAGCCGGACCGCCCTCGCGTACCAATCCGGTCGGCAGGAGGGTGGCCACGATCTCCGAGACGGTCGAGCGTGACAGCTCGGCGCGCCGCGCGATGTCCGATCGCGAGATCCGCTGCTCGTCCCAGATCAGCCGGAGGACGGCCTCGCGCAACGGCCGCACACGCTCGCTCGAGCGCTCGTCGGGACCGAAGTTGGCGGGGGATCGTGTGCCCAAGGGGGGGGCCTCGCTTCAGTTCCGGAAGAAGAGGATGTTGTCGACGAACAGGTAGCCCGTGTTCACGCTCAGCAGCATCTGCGCCAGGTTCGCGCGCGACTGCAGTGCACCGCCGATCGAAGGCGGGGACTGCTCGAAGTCGGTCAGGGGGATCTCGAGCGTGACCCATTCACCGGGCGTGATCTCGGTCCCCGAGCCCTCGAGCCCCAGGCCCAGGAAGCCCTGGCTGTCGTCGCGGTCGGGGTCCTCGAAGGGCGTGAACTCGCCGTCGGGGCCGAAGTCGATGAGCTTGAGGCCGATCAAGGGACGATCGCCCTCCGGCGCGGCATCGGGGAGCCACACGTCGAGGCGCAGCCCGGTGAACCCCGTGGCGTCGACCTGTTCGCCGACGAACTCGATTGCGACCTCGCGTTGCAGGTTGGTCCCGAGACCGGTGTAGGCCTTCACCGCGTTGCCGTCGCGGGAGAGTTCGAACAGTGTCCCGGCGCCGAACTCGGCGCGGAAGGTGTCGACGGTGATGTCGTCGTAGGAATCACTGAACAGCGAGATCACGTCGGCCGGGGGAAAGTTCGGCGTGGGAGCCGGATCGACGGGCGGGGCGACACCGGTCACCTGGATCACGCCGGTGGCCTCGACGTCGCCGAGTTGCCCGCGGATCCGGGCCTCGCCACCGCCGACCACGACGGGCCGGCCGCGTCGGAACTCCACGACGGAACCGTCACCGTCGGCGGCGTCGAAGTAGTCGAAGTAGTCCGGGGCCGTCGTCATGGAGCGTGTCGTGCCGTCGACGTCGAAGGTCACGCGGCCCTCGCCGATGGGAACGGTCGCACCGAAGACGGCCTGGAGGTTCTTGCTGTCGATCTGCGCACCGACGACGGACAGACCGCCGGCGGTGATCCATTCGACCTGGTCGATCCACAGCACGTAGCCCTCGGCCGGATCGCTGCCCGCCGCGACGTCGCTGAAGAACATCATGCCGCGGATGGCGCGCAGGCGCGACGGACGGGGCACGGGAAGGATCAGCTCGGTCCACTGGGTGGTCACGGCGACGTTCTCGGTGCTCGCCGTGTAGAGCGAGGTGCCCGTGTTGCCCTCGCCGAAGCCGATCAGGTCGAGGCTCACGTTCGCGCTGGCCCGGATCTGCAGACGCAGCGCGTTGTATCCGGACAGGTCCCGGGCAACGGGCACGGTGAAGGCGCCGCCCGAGAAGGGGCCGACCGACAGAGGATCGACCTCGATCCGGATCGCACCTTCGGAGTCGCCGAAGGTCACGACGTCGGCAAGGGTCACGGCATCCTGCCTCGCCGTGAGGAAGGGCTCGAAGATGGTCGGCCCGAACTCGTCCTCGAAGACGATCGGATCGGTCGACAGTTCGAGCGGGCGGTAGTCGGAGTCGTCGCGGTCGCAGCCGGTCAGAGCGATCGACAGGGCGAATCCGGCGGCGAAGACACGGAGAGCGGCACGCATCGAGATCATCCGTCCCGGGCAGCGAGGGCGGGCCGTCCGGAGCCTCGGGCGGCCTTTGTTCGGCAACTGAACAAACTATGATCCCCGGGCGCCGTCCTGTCAAGCGGACGCAGGTGAACGTATCCTGAAGAGGCCGTTCACGGAAGGATTTCGGATGCCGGTCGACCTCGCCACCATCCGCGCCGCCCACCGGCGCATCGCTCCGCACGTCCATCGGACGCCGGTGATGACGTGTGCTGCCATCGACGCCTGCGCCGAGCGCGCGGTCGGGCTCAAGTGCGAGAACCTGCAGCGGGTCGGGGCCTTCAAGATCCGGGGGGCCACGAACGCGGTCCTGCGGCTCGACGACGAGCAGGCGGCGCGCGGCGTGGTCACACACAGTTCCGGCAACCACGCCCAGGCGCTGGCCCGGGCGGCGCGCACCCGCGGGATCGCCTGCTACGTGGTCATGCCGACGAACGCCCCGGTGGTGAAGCGGGCGGCCACGGAGGGTTACGGGGCGACGATCCATCCCTGCGAGCCCACGCTCGCCGCCCGCGAGGAGGGCGCCCGGCGGGTCATGGAGGAGACGGGCGCCACCCTGATCCCGCCCTTCGACCACCCGGACGTGATCGCGGGGCAGGGCACGGTGGCCCTCGAACTGCTCGACCAGATCGAGGACCTCGACGCGGTCATCGCTCCCGTGGGCGGTGGTGGATTGCTGGCCGGGATCACGCTGGCCCTGCGCCAGGCCGCCCCGCACGTACGCATGTTCGCGGCCGAACCGGCCGGCGCCGACGACGCCTGGCGCAGCAAGCAGCGGGGCGAGCGCGTGCCCATGACCGACCCCCGCACGATCGCCGACGGCCTGCGGACCAGCCTGGGCGACCTGACCTGGCCGGTGCTGCGCGACCACGTCGAGGCGGTGCTGCGGGTGTCCGAGGACGAGATTGTCGGCTCGATGCGCGCGCTGTTCGAGCGGGCGAAGCTCGTGGTCGAACCGAGTGGAGCGGTGTCGCTGGCCGCGGCGCTGGGCGACGAGTTCCGCGCCGAGACCTCGCTGCGTCGTGTCGCCGTGGTCTTGAGCGGTGGCAACGTCGATCCTGCCCGCGCCTACGAACTCCTCGCGCGCTGAGACGAACGAGGCCGGCCCCGAGGGAAGAGGGGCCGGCCTCGCGATGCGCGCACCAGGGGAAGCCGCTACTTCAGCAACATCACGCGCAGGACGTCGGTCTTCGACGGCGTGACCATTCGCACCAGATAGGTCCCGCTCGACACGACCCGGTCGCGGTCGTCGGTGCCGTTCCATTGGACGCGGCCGGTTCCGACGGGCTGGTGGCCGAGGTCCATCGAGCGCACCAGACGGCCGGCCAGGTCGTAGATCTTCAATTGCACCCGACCGGGCTGCGACAGCGCGTACTCGATCGTGGTCTGCGGGTTGAAGGGGTTCGGCCAGGCCTTCACCAGACGCGTCTCGCGGACGGTGGGGGTGAAGGCGATCTCGACCGCATCACTCTCCACCCGGTACTCGCCGAGCTCGACGCCCACGCGGTAGGCGTAGGTGCCGGCCCGCAGGACCGAGGTGTCGACCCACTCACCGTGTGCCGACGGTGCGTCGACGGTGTCGACCTCCATGAAGTGGCCGTCGTCGGTGCGACGCTCGACGACCAGACGGTCGATGCGCGCCGCACCGGTCACCGTCCACGCCAGGCCGATCCCGTCGTCGCGGGCCGACAGGTCGATCGAACTCGACACCGCCCGCACGGGCGAGCTGGCCTGGATCTCGACGACCAGGTCGTTGAAGTCGTTGTCGGTCCTGCCGACCTGGTAGGTGGGGGTGATCTCGGCGCCCGAGTCGATGTCCTCCCAGGCGATCACGTAGGTCGGTACGCCACCCCGCAGCGACGTGATGTCGTAGATCAGCGCCTGCGGGTCGCCGCCGTCGGGCGCGTGCACGGCACCGCTGCCGTCGGGGCCGACGTCGTTGTACGCGCGGTTGGTGAAGAACAGCTCGGGTTCGGGGGCGTTGATGGCGTCCTCGGTGCCGTTCGGGTTCATGTACAGCCCGAAGCGGGTCGGGCCATCGAGGCCGACGAAGGTCGTGCCGCCCTCGCCCGCCGGGCCGTCGAAGATCACGCCGTCGTCGACACCGTCGATCACCGGCGGCGTGAAGTCCTCGGCGTACCAGCCCAGGATGTTGCGACCGGCGGCATCGGCGATCTCGCGGATCACCCAGCCGTCGACGGAGTCGTCGAGCCAGTAGGGCACGACGGCGTCGCCACAGGCGTAGCCCTCGTAGTCGGTCGCGGCGTCGATCACGCCGGCGCCGTACTCGGCGTCGAGCACCTCCTGCAACGAAACACCGTCCCACGAGGCGCCGAAGACCACCTCGAAGGTCTCGCAGTCGCCGTCGACGCTGCGACCGAACACGTTGATCGCCAGGTCGCCGGTGGCGCCGACGAAGGCCACGCTCGGATCACGCGGGTCGAAGGCGATCCACCGCGGATCGTCGCCGGCGTCGATGGTCCGCAGCAGGTTCAGCTCGACCACGGGCAGGCCCTCGAGCACCGACACCGAGCCGGCGACGTCGATCGCGTAGGCCAGGACGAGGTCGGTCTCCTCGGTGATCACGTAGAGCACCGAGCCGTCGGGCGAGATCGACGCACCACTGGTGCTCTGCCCCGTCTCGAAGCGGGCGACCACGGTTCCGAAACCGGCGCCCGAGACGTCGACGAGCAGAACCTCGTCGCTCTCGGTGAGCAGGATCAGCAGGGTGCCGTCGGGTGAGATCGACGCGCCGCTGGTGCTCTGTCCGGTCTCGAAGCGGGCGACCACGCCGAAGTCCGTGGGTCCGAGGTCGACGGTGAGGAAACCGTTGCTGGTTCCGAGGTAGAGCACGCCGCCGTCGGGCGAGATCGACGCGCCGCTGGTGCTCTGCCCGGTCTCGAAGCGGGCGACCACGGTGTTGTAGCCGGCACTGGTGACGTCGGCGTCGATCACCTCGACCGCCTGCGCATCGGGCGTGACCACGTAGATGCGGTCACCGGTGGGCGAGGCCACGATCTCCTGGGGAGAGTCGTCGAGGGGAACGGTGTCGACGACGGTGTCGGTGGCCGTTTCGATGACCGAGACGTCGTTCGATCCGCGGTTGGCCACGTAGACGAAGGCGCCGGACACGTCGCTCACCGCACCGATGGGCTCTTCGCCCACGGGGATCGGCGTGCCGTTCTGCAGGCCGACGAGGTCGATCGGCGTGACCTGGTCGTTCGCCGTGCTCACGGCGTAGCCCCGGGTTCCGTCGGGCAGGACGGCCATCGACTGCGTCGCCTGCCCGAGATCCACGGTGTCGTCGATCTCGTCGATCGGGACGGTGGTGGGTTGGAGCACGGTGAACTCGAGCGACGCCGTGGGCTGGCCGTCCACGGTGACCGTGAGAGGTCCCGTGGTGGCCCCGCCCGGCACCACGAACTGCAACGAGTTGATCGAGGCGTCGGTGGGCGTGATCACCCGACCGTTCACGTCGATCGTGTTGTTCGCGGCAACCGGATCGAATCCGGTGCCGGCGATGGATATCTGCGCGCCGACGGTTCCGGCCGGCGGCGTCAGGCCCACCAGCGTGGGAGCCGCCGCGGCCGCGGTGGTGAACGCGGCGGTGTCGGGATCGGTGAGCACTTGCCCGTCGAGGTCGGTGATCGCGTTCGTCACCTCGACCTGGTGGTCGGTGGCGTAGGCCAGCGGCTCGCTCGGGATCAACGACACGCGACGGTCGCCGTCGGAGAACCCGATGAAGCCCGGTACGGGATCCCCGCTCGTCACGTCGCGCACGACGAAGCTCGCCTCGGTCACCGTGCTGCGATCGACCGCGCGGCTGAAGACCGCCTGCACGCTCGACGTCACGCTCACGTCGGGCGTGCTGGTCAGGGGCAGGATCTCGACCAGGCTCAACGGGATCGTCTCGGGGTCGACCACGGACGAGGCACCGATCAGGCGGTCGCCACCGAACTGCAACCGCAGGCGCAGTCCGTTGGACTGGGTCGTGGGATCGGGGTCGGGGTTCGGGCCGAGGGTCCAGTCGATCGCGATCTCGCCGTTCTCGTCGGACACGTAGTAGCGATCGGTCTGGCCGCCGTCGACGGTGCCACCGCCGTCGACGAGCACGCGGACCGGCACCTCGGGCACGCCGCCGCCACCCTCGTCGACGACGAGCACGCGCACCGGAGCGGGCAGCCGTTCCCCGGCCACGCCGACCTGGTCGTCGCCCGAGAGCACCACCGTGCCGATGGCCACGCCGCCGAGGCTGTAGTCGAAGCTGCGCACCACCGAGTCGGTCTGTTCCACGCCGTAGAAGCGATCGCCGTCGGGCGCCCACACTCCCGAGAACGAGAACAGGCCGAGCGAGGTGATGCCGAAGTTGTTGCGGAACAGGTCGGGGTTGCCGGCCTCGAAGCTCGGTTCCAGATCGAGATAGGCGACGCGGCGCTCGGGAATGATCACGGCCGCACGGCGGCCGTTCGGGTGGAGTTCGAGTTGCGCGCGTCCGGTGGGACTGGCGACCTCGACCACCTGACTCGTCGAGAAGGACACGTCGGCCGGGCTGTCGGTGAACTCGCCGAGCCAGAGGTTCCACTGGCCGCCGAGGCCGCCGTCGCGGGTCAGCGCCCATACGCCGCGGCCGTCCTTGCGGAAGGCGACGTCCTGGACGTTCTCGCCACCGACGCCCGGGAACCCGACCACCGACGTCGCGAAGTTCGGCGAGAAGGGATCGAGATCGATCACCTCGAAGCCACCGTCCTGGGGTTCGACGAAGTAGAACCAGCGCCCGTTCGGGTGGAACTCGATGTCCCACGACGCACTGCCGCTGTTCGTCGGGATGAAGGCGATGGCCTCGTTCGCCGTCTGACCGACGAGCGAGACCACGCCCAGTCCCTCGCGCAGGCTCACGCCGACCACCAGCGTGTTCCCGTCGGGGGAGATCGCCAGCGAACGAAGACTGTCGAACTGGAAGATGCCGTCGCTGACGTCGATGGCGCTCAGGTCGACCACGCCGAGGCGCTGCCCGAAGGTCGGGCTGTCGATCCGGGCGTCGTAGTAGTTCAGCACCTTGCGATTGTGCGTGTAGATCTTCGTGCCGTCGGGCGTGAAGGCGCGGGTCGCTCCGAAGTTGCCGTCGCGCGAGTTGGGGTCGAAGGCGCCCATCGGGAAGCTGTCGATCACCTGCAGGAAGGTGGGGCTGTCCTCGCGGACGTCCACGGCGTAGGCCGTGGTGCCGTCGTCCACCAGGAGGTAGTCGCCCTGCGGGTGCATCAGCGGGGCGGGATTCACCGATGCCTGTGTCGGGTCGACGATCGGGACCGAGGGTCCCCCGATCGGCGTGAACCGGGTCCGGTCGAGCTGGTCCTCCGTCCACACGTTCACGAAGGCCGGATTGGAGAACTGCAGATCCGGCTGCGGGTCCACCGCGCGCGTGATCGGGGGCTGCAGCGAGACCACCCGGATCGGACCGCCGTCGTAGGCCGCCGGCACGCGCGCCCAGAGCTGGTCGGTGGTGGCGCTCACCGCATTCGGGTTCGCCCCGTTCAAGCCGACCACGGTTCCGTCGAAGTCGACCTCGCTGTAGCCGGACGGGAAGACGAGCGTCGTGTCCCACACGGCGAAGCTGCGTCCGCCCATGGTGATCAGGTCGCCGGGCCGGACGAAGGGCGGGAAGATCCGTTCGATCACGGGGCCGAACCCGATCCCGTACAGCCCGAGCGTCTGCGCGCCTTCGCTGATGGTGAACACGCGCTGGCCGTCGGGGGAGACCACGACGTCGATCGGATCCTCGCTCACCGCGAAGTCGGCCAACACCGTCCGGAAGGTCGGCTCGCTCTCGCGAAGGTCGACCACGGTGACCTCTTCGTCGCGACGGTCGGCCGCGTAGGCCAGTCCGCCGGTCGGGCTCACCGCGATGCCGCGCAGCGAGGCCGACGTGTCGATCACCTGGCTGGGCGTGCTCGCGCCCACCGGGATCACACTGATCTGACCGTCGAGATCACTCACGTAGACCACGTTGCCCTGCGGTGCCTCGACCACGCCCACCGGACCGGCGGGGATCGACACGACGTCGGGTGTTCCGGGAGCCGCCGTCTCGACGATCTCGAGCGCGTCGTCGGTCAGCAGGTAGGCACGTGTGGCGTCCCGCGAGAAGGCGATCGTCGGTTCGAGGCCGGCACCGACGGGAGAGACCTCGCCGATCTGTTCGAAGAAGGTCTCGGGCCGGGTGGCATCGAGGTCCCAGATCTGCACCACGCCCTCGGCGGTGGGGACCCAGGCCTCGCGTCCGTCGGGGGTGACGGCCACGCCGAGGGGTGTGGCGCCGGTCGCGAGGGTGGCCAGGCCCGTGCCGAAGGTCGACGACGGGATGCTGGTGTCCCCGCCGTCGTCGACGTCGATGACGTGCAGCGTGCCGGTCGTCGCGGTCACCGCGTAGGCGCGGGTGCCGTCCGGGGCCACGGCCACGCCGTCGAGTCCGCCGGCGAAGGCGCGGCGCAGGACGTTGCCAAAGGCCGCACTGCTGCCCTCGGTCACCACGGCTTCCAGACCGAAGTCGGTGGCGGCCAGGGTCCAGTCGGCGTCGGGGAGGACGGCCAGGTCGTTGGGCCGGCCGTCGAGGGCGATGTCGGCGATCGGGGTGGCGCGGGCCACGTCGGTGGTGGTCACGCCCTCGACCGACAGCGGGGCCGGAGCGGCGCCCTGCGAGTTGCTGACGCTCACCGGGAACGCACCCAGGGGAACGCCCTCGGGCACGGTGGCCACCAGGTTCGTCGTCGTGGCCTGGCTCGCGGGAACCGTGATTCCGTCGAAGGACACCACGTTCGAGCTCGGGTCGGCCGTGTCGAAGCCCTGCCCGCTGATCACGACCACCGTTTCGGGGATGATCAGCTGCGGTGCGATCGACGTGAGTTCGAGCGGGGGTGCCGGCTCGACCGTGAACTCGGCGGTGAAGGTGCTCGCCAACGGATTGCCGAAGAGGTCGGTCACGCCGGGTTCGATGGTGAGCGTGTGCGTCGCCCCGAACTGCAGCGGCACCGCCGGATTGAAGGCCACGACGTCCTGGTCGCCCACGCCGACCACCTGGCCCTGCAGGGCCACCGGACCGCCGGTGTCCTGCCGCTCGAGCCGGATGCGATCGGTTCCGCCCCCGGCGAGGGTGTCGAAGTCGATCGGCTCGGAGAACTGCACGAGGATCACCCCGTCGTCGGCGTAGTCCTCGGTGCCGTTGGTCGGTGTGCTCGTGAGCACGACGGGGGCATCGAGGTCGGAATTGGTCACGACGTCCAC
>Ga0102943_1000213_pt1 | contig 40933 bp, 28 predicted proteins | sample SalPonC_black_MG_FD_78174 | JGI IMG/M metagenome (GOLD analysis project Ga0102943, IMG submission 78174) | Salt pond soil microbial communities from South San Francisco under conditions of wetland restoration - Salt Pond MetaG... | ecosystem: Environmental > Aquatic > Marine > Intertidal zone >...
ATATCGCTATCACTGAAATGGACAAGGTGGTGCAGCAGAACGCCGCCAATGCCGAAGAATCCGCATCCGCATCCGAAGAGATGAATGCCCAGGCAGAACAGCTCAAGGAATATGTGGATGATCTGGTCATGCTGGTGACGGGAAAAAGAGACCAGAATCAGAGCGCCTTCCGGAAAAAATCCACCAAAACTATTGGCGGATCACATCATCCAAACCAGGTCTCCGGCAGCAAAAAAATGCTGGCAGGAAAAACCGGGGAAGTGCGGCCGGATCAGGTCATTCCCTTTGATGACGATGACGATGATTTTAAAAACTTTTAATACAGACCGATAGGTAAAACCTGGGTCCAGGGAAATGGAGTTACCATTTTCCCTGGCTCTCGGACCATAAGAGGGGGGAGCGATTGTTTTGTTTAAATATGTGGAAAATTCCTCTATGAAAAATAGACTTTTAAAGTAGATCCGGATATTGTGCTGGAACATTGATCAATATCACAATGAATGGAGAAGGAAAGATGACTGATAGTGCAGCTGGCAGAATTCTTGATAAATCAAAAATATACACAAGAAAGGGCCTTTTAGAGGTAATTGATGCTTTACCTCTGGCTATTGCCGTTATAAACAAAAATAGAGCGGTCAGCCTTGCCAATAAATCAATTTATTTGTTTACAAATAAAGATCAGGTGCAATTAATCGGTCATGTTGGTGGAGAAGCATTTGGATGCATTCACCATGATGATGTTCCTGAAGGCTGCGGGTTTGGTCCACAGTGTTTGAAATGCAAACTGCGGACAACTGTACTGAATACCATGGAGCAAAAAGAGCCGCAGCATATGGTGGAAACAGTAATGGTATTCAAAAATCATGGAGAGCGGCATCTCCGAATTTCTACATTGCCAATGATTTTGAGTGGAGATGAAGTGGTTCTTCTTGCAATAGAAGATATTACAGAAATCAAAAAACAAGAACAGACTGCAAGGGAAAAAGAGAAGCTCTCTGCTGTTATTCAAACAGCAGGAACGGTCTGTCATGAGATGAATCAACCACTAATGGCAATAATGGGGTTTGCTGCATTATTACAGGAAGATTTGCAAGAGGATCGAATTCAAAATGAGCATTTGCAAGAAATTCAAAAACAAGTGGAAAGGTTGGGTTCAATCACCAGTAAACTGATGACAATCACAAAATATAAAACAAAAGGATACCTTAGCGAAGAAATTATAGATATTGATGCCGCATCTGATTTGAATTTGGACGAAAAGGTGAAGACGACCATTTCATAATTTGAATTGTCCCCGGTTCAAAAAAATTAATTTTAAAAAATGAGATTCAGACTAATAATGTACAAATTTTTTTCAGCAGTTTTTATCAGCCTTCTTTTGTTCGAAACATCTGCTTTGGCTGTTCAAAAGAATACCTTTGATTGGACTTTTGTTCAACTTGATTATGCCCGAAAAGAAAAAGTTAAAAGCTTGAAACGTTTTACGGAAAGGTTGCATAATTTTGCAAAACAAGCAGCAAAGGATAAACGCATTGCGGCTTTTTTTGAGATGAATAGACAATATTTTAATGCAGGACATGATCAAAAAATACCCGATTCACTCTCAAGCAAAGTCAAAAAATTGAGGAAGCAATTCGATCAGTATTATCTTTCATCATATTTTGCTTTTTATGACATTATCTTTATAAATAATGAAGGTACCGCATTTTATACTATTCGCAAAGAGATGGATACGCATGTCAATCTAATAAACGAAAAAGGATCTATCGGCAAATTAGGAGAAGTGATTTCTCAAAGACCCGATCATGAAGTCTTTATTGATTTTTATAATTATTCACCTTCATCAGAACCAGCTGCGTTTTTTGTTGAACCTATCTTTAATAAGGGAATTCAAGTTGGCTGGATAGCATTGCAATGCGCTATCAATAAATTAAACACCATTTTTGCTTCTACAGATGAGCTGGGAAAAACCGGTGAAACTTTTTTAGTCAATCAAAATGGATTGCTGCTTACAGAATCTTATTTTAAGGGGTATTCAACTATACTCAAACTGGATCTGGATGACAGGAATATCAAACCAAAATTCGAAAATGAAATTGGCAACAGGATTGTTACCGACTACAGAGGTGCCGCAGCCTTGAGTTCATTCGAGGTTTTTGAATTTTTAGGGTCAAAATGGTTGGTAATAGCCAAAATTGATAAAAATGAAATATTAACCGAGCACTACAAGCGGTATAATAAATATTATAAGGATCGAATCCTGGAATATGTCCATCAAAATCCTTTGGTTTTGTCCTCTTTTACTCCAGAAAAAAGATATGACAAAACAGTTCGGGTTGATATTGATGAGTTTTTAAAGGCTGAGAAGGGTGAAGTCTTGGAAACCTGGGGAGTTTCAACCTGTACAGCTTTGATTGCAACTATCCCTGAAAGGTTCAGTTATCTTGCACATATAAGCCCGAAAGATAAAATGTATAATGGCAATGAAACTAATTTATTGAAACAAGTCACTAAAAAAATTAAAGGTTTCGACGTTTATCCATGCGAAAGACAGGATGTCATCTTTATTGTGGTAGCCCCCCATCTGGACAGTATCCCGAATATTATTGACCAATTAATTGAGGATGGTTTCTTCCTTTCACAAATTAAAATAGCATATAATCCTTCAGCAAAATCGGCTACTATCCTTAGTGACTATAAAAACGATACTGTTATCATTAAATGGATTCCCTCAAAGGATAAAAATAAAGTAATCGTTACTGACATTGATGAAATCTATAAAATCGATGCGATAGTTGAAAAGGTGTTTACTATATCAAGAAAATAATTAGTCAATAAAAAACAATAAAGACATACCTTTAATCAAGGTATTTAAATACTTAAAAGGTAATGAAAAGTGCTAACGCTATCAGAATATCAAGCATTAATTGAACAGGCGCCAATACTGATATGGAGAGCCAATACAGATGCCCTTTGTGATTATTTTAATGATCGCTGGCTCACATTTAGAGGCCGTACGATGGAGCAAGAGTACGGTAACGGTTGGACCGAAGGTGTGCATCCTGAAGACTTTGATCGTTGCCTGAAAATTTTTCTTGATAGTTTTGAAAAGCGAAAGGTGTTCGAGATGGAGTACCGCCTCATGCAACATGATGGAGTCTATCGATGGATATTTGATAGAGGCGTGCCATATCAAAAAGATAAAGGAGGATTTGCGGGCTATATAGGCAGTTGTATTGATGTTACTCAAAGAGTCGAAGCCCAGGAAGCTTTAAAATTCAAACTAGAAGAAGAACTCCGTATACTCAAAGGAATTATCCCGATTTGTATGCATTGCAAAGAAATCAGGGACGACAAAGGTTATTGGAACCAACTTGAAAAATACATTTCGGAACATTCAGAGGTCCAATTTAGCCACGGTATTTGTGACAAATGTTTAAAAAAATATTACCCAGAAACTGCAGATTAAAATTCAAGACGCTTGCCGAACCAAGCGGTTTATACTTGATCCAGAGAAGCGCAGAGACGCTGACAAGCCAAGTTCATTGGCGGTACAAGGGACTTTGTCCAGTAACAATTTTTTTGCTCAAGTGTAAATTATCCCATGGCTAAAAATTTTCAGGGCCATTTGTTTTGGGATACCATGAATATTCAAAACCTGATATCGTCGATTCGTTGAGGGAATATTGCGGATATGTAAGCATGGCAACATGTTGAGCTAACCGGTACTAATAGGTCGTGAGGCGTAGCCACTTTTTTTCACTCACAGGTTTGAACGCTTTAATGTGGACATATGACAGATATTTATTAAAGCAGATTATGGATCCATGGGACATGCAGCACACGTTAAGTGCATTGAATCTTCAGACGTTGCCGGATCCACACCATCTTAATCCGGTGGTAATGGCAAAGAGGTCACACCCGTTCCCATCTCGAACACGGAATTTAAGCTCTTTAGCGCCGATGGTACTGCATGGGAGACTGTGTGGGAGAGTAGGACACTGCCGGATTATTTATCAAAAGCCCGGTCAATTGATATTTTTCAGTTGACCGGGCTTTTTTTGTTTGCCGTTATTTTTTTTCCACCGGGAATTCGGACCGGAACCATTCCTGCCATCCGCCTTTGAGTGCGTGCACATCCGAATATCCGTATGCCGCAAGTTTTCGTGCCAGACCGGCACTTGTATATTCATTGGGTCAGGCGCAGTATAGAACCAGCCTGCGGTCTCTGGGAAATCTGTTTTTCCAGGCAGTGATATTATTCGGATTCACCCGGACAGCAGATGCGATTTTATACTCAGATGCGGTCCAGTCTCTTCCCTGGCGGACATCAAGGATGGTGACAGTTCCTGTGTCCATCCAGGTTTTCACTGTTTCCTTGGTAACGAGGGAAACCTTGTCTTCTGCCGTGACCACAGACAGGGGCAAAAGAAAAAATGCGGCCAGTAACGCGGTCAGTATTCGTTTCATGGTTCACTCCTTTTCATTTGTTCATGGTTAATTTTTTTAAAAAGGCATAAAAAACCTGCCGATTTTCTACACAGTGGCCTTAAAGCCGGAAAAATACCGGCAGCCATATCAGGGCAGCACTGGTATCACCCCGGTTACGATCAATATAAGCATGGTTTTATCCTTTGTCTTCAGATCCACAGTTCAGAAACCGGGGTATCAGGAGTGAACTGGTCGGCCATCTGGGCTAAAAAAAGCTCGGCAGTTGCCAGGGCATCGGTGAGGGCATGGTGGGGCCGGTAGGGAGGCAGATTGTACCTTTCCCGCGCATGGGCAAGGCGCAGGGAGGGGCTGTTTTTTTCTCCCATCCACCGCTGGATAAAATTAGGCCTGGATACCGGATGTTTTCGCGATTCCAGTTCCATGGTATCCACCACTGGAAAATCCAGGGGATCGCCGGTCAGGTTCTGGACCGCTCTGCCCAGAAATTCTCTTTCAATCCGGCTGTAGTGCGCCAGGATCACCCGGCCGGTCATGGCCTGGAGAAGGGGACCCAGAACGGCTAAAAAATTTGGGCTGATACCCATATGGGTATGGGTGATACCATGGATGGTGGTTTGTATATCAGGTCTGACCTGTTCCGGCTGGACGACCCAGTACCGGGCACCGCTGCACAGGATGCGGTCATAAAAAAGGGGAAGGAACCCCACGCTGACAATGGCATCTTTTTTTGCATCCAGTCCTGTGGTTTCCAGATCCAGGGCCAGAAATTCCACCTGCTGCACCGGGGTATTGCCGGGAATATGTGCAGCCTGATAATAGGCTTTAAGCCTGGAATCCTCAGCCTGGTCAGATAAAAGAGCATACCGGGACTGCCAGTCCACCGTCTGTCTGCCGGATGATTTTTTCGACCGGTTCATTTTTTGGAAGGGTCCATGCCGGTCTGCATGGCAGGTGACACATTATACCGGTATTTAAGAAAGGACTGGGCCTGGGACACTATCTGGAAGGCATCTTTGAGATGGTTGCGTTCAAAGGATGAAAGGGTTTCGGGTATGACATTGTTGTCCGGGGGGATGCCTGCTTCCAGCTGCCGGGCCTGGTGACGGATACGCACAATGGAAATCAGTTCAAGGGCATCCAGCAGGTCATCGCCTACCCCCTCTGCCAGCAAGGGGGTGTCTTTGACATGGGTCAGACGCTCTTCTGTGTTTAAAGGCATGGCACCGCAGGCCAGGGCATGGACCCGGGCCAGGTCGGCAACAGGGGCCGTGCCCCGGCGCTTGAGGTTGAAAGTTTTTTTGTGCCGGCCGTCATGTTCCAGTACAAATTTGCGGAAAAACCCCAGAGGCGGGCGGCGCAGCAAAGCATTTCTGGCCAGGCAGGCCAGAAAGCGCCGGCTGTCCTTTGCCTTGTCCAAAACCAGTTGCCGCAGCTGTCCGGCCAAGCCGGTTTCACCGAAAATGCCGTCCAGGTCAAAAAAGATGGATGCATGGAGCAGGGCTTCGGGATCAGGTGTGTCAATCCAGTTGGAAAAATAGGTTTTCCAGACAGACAGGGGCTGGCGCCACTGGGAATTGGTGGCCATGATATCGCCGGTGCAGTAAGGAAACCCGCACTGGTCAAGACCGTCACTCAAAAACTGGGCAAGGGCCTTAAAGTAGGGATCATGGGCAGCAGGATCAAAGGCATCGTCCAGGACAAAGGCGTTATCCTGATCCGTGACCACTGTCATTTCATCCCTGGCCATGGATCCTAAAGCCAGGAGGCAGTAGGGGATGGGCGGCGGCCCCAGTTTCTTTTCCCCAAGCTGGAGCAGGCGCTGGGAAATACTGATACCCATGCGGGATATGGCTGCCCCGATGGTGTGGGAGTTGGCGTCTTCATTCACCAGCTGCACAAAGAGCTGGGAGATTTTCGGGGATATGGCGGCCAGATCTTTAACGGATTTCTGTCGGAAAATATCCCCCACCAGGTAGACTGATCCATGGGATTCATACCGGATCAGGTCTGCCACCGTAACAACCCCCACCGGGGTGAGCTGGTCCAGAATGGGCAGATGGTGCAGGTTGTGGCGCATCATGGTCAGCATGGCATCAAAAGCATATTCCCGGGCCTGGATACATATGATATCCATGGACATGATTTTTTCCACAGAAGTGGAAAAAGGCAGGCCTCTGGCAATGACCCGCTTGCGCAGATCCCTGTCCGTTATCAGCCCCACGATGGGAAACTGATCCCCAGGCGGATCATCTGTCACCAGTACCAGAGAGGAAACCCGCTTTTGGGTCATGAGCACGGCTGCCTGCTGGATGGTTATGCGGGGTGAGGCGCTGACAATGGGCTGGCGGATCAGTTTATGGATCTGGGATGTCATCAACGTATTCCGGTTTTCATGAACAGATCTGCCCAGGGCATTTTTCAGCCTGGTACTGTGGTCTTCCTCCATGAAGTCGGCGAACCGGTCATAGGTGTCGATCAATTTCTGGAACGGTGCATCCGGTATTTTATAGATCAGGGTATCTTCAATAGCCCTGGCCGGATACCGCACCTTTTTTTTGCGCATCAGGGCAAACTGGCCGAAACATTCGCCCTCTCCCATGCGGGTATACAGTTCACCCGAGCTTCGCAGGATTTCAACCGCACCGCTGCGGATGACAAACAGATAATTGTTTTCCTGGCCCTGGGTAAGTATCATGGTTCCGGCCTGGAAATAGGCCACTTCAATATGGGAAACAAGATCCTCTACAACCGCTTCGGGCAGGTTTCGAAACGGGGGATAGGAAAACAGACGGTCCCGTATTTCAAACAGTTCAATTTCCATGCATTTGATTATATCTGTAAACAGGTTTTTTTCAAAATGGAAAAATAAAAAAATACAACCTTTTCTTTCGTGTCCGATATCTGATAAGAACCAATAACGGTCAAGGGCTGCCCAAGGTCTTTCTCCCGGGATGCCCACAACGGATATTGAAAGAAACCAGCAGGGCTGATACACTCTTTCATGTTAAAGCTGAAAGTCAGGATTCCAGAAAAGGAGAGGACATGGAGTATTGTTATTTGGATTCCCCTGTGGGGCAGCTGCTCATCGGTGGGAAAGGAAAATTGGAATTCATCAGTTTTTCCAAAGGTAAGTTCCGGTACATGCCCCAGCCTGACTGGGTGTATTCCACACAGCCGTTTTCAGATGTCCTGTCCCAGCTGGCCGCCTATTTTCGAGGAAAGCTGACCCGGTTTTCCCTGGATACCGCCCCTGAAGGTACCGAGTTTCAGCGCAGGGTCTGGCAGGCCCTGGCAAAAATTCCCTATGGCGCCACCATTTCCTATGGGGAACTGGCCGTTCAGATCGGCAATCCTAAAGCATGCCGGGCCGTGGGCATGGCCAATGCCAGAAACCCTATTCCCATTGTCATTCCCTGTCACCGGGTGATCGGGAAAAATGGCACACTTACCGGGTTTGGGGGTGGTCTGGATATCAAAGAAAAACTGCTGGCTCTGGAGCGGCAGGCTGCATAAGGCATTCACCTGAAAAATAAAGAGACACGTTTATGCCCAAGGAGATTTCCCACTGGTATCTGGCTGGCCTGGTCAGAGAAAAACTTCCTAAAGATTCGGTATTTTACCAACCAGTCCATACCCATGAAAACCTGTTTTTTCTGGGGGCGGTGGCACCGGATATTCCTTTTTATTATCTGCTGGGTCCCAGAAAAGCCCGTATCCAGGCAGCAGCCGAACCATTTCACCGCTGCGATGTCCATGCTTTGGCAACGGTGCTGGCGGTTTTTGACAAGATGTCTTTTTCACAACCAGATCCTGCTGTCCTGTCCTTAGGCGCCGGTATCATCTGTCACCTTCTTTCAGATACCGCGTTTCATCCTCTGGTTTATTATTTTTCCGGCATGTCCCGGGTGCACCCCGGAGCCACAGCCCGCCACCGGCAGTTTGAAACCGCCCTGGATCTGTATTTTCAGCACCAGGCAGGCCCGGGCGCCAGAATATCTCTGGGCCCTATTCTGAAAAAGATCGAAATTGCAAAACCCCGGCTGCTAGGGCTTTTGGGAGATATGTTCAATCTGGCTGCATCCGGGGACAGAACCTGTCTGGCATATGCTGTCCGTTCCCACGCCTTTTACCAGGCCATGTTCCAATACACCTTTCTTTACCGTCTTTTGCACCGAAATAAAAAAAACAGGCACTGGCTGCCGGCGCCGGCCCTGTCCCTGATATATCCGGTTAAACAGGGGATGGATCTGTCTTTTTTCCGTCAGACATTCGGGTACCGGGACCCGGTGACCGGCAGACCGTGCAAAGCCGGAATATCAGATCTGACCCGGCAGGTGAAGACATCTGCTCTTTGTCTGCTGGACATGGTGTCAAAAAGGCTGGCAAAACAAAGCACCACCGCTTCTCTGGCAGGCCATCCCGACCTGCCCCTGATCCGGCCGGGCATATCCGCCTGCCGCTTCTGGCGGGGGCAATCCGATCTGTTAATCGATTTATACCGAGCAAAGCCAGAACCGGCGTTACTGAAAAGGAGAAACCTTTATGATCACTGAACCGGCAGATAAACGCACGGTATTCGGGTGGGTTTTGTTTGATTTTGCCAACTCCGCCTATACCACGCTGGTGGTCACTTTCATCTATGGTACCTATTTTGTGTCAGTCATTGCCCCGGACAAGGTGGCCGGTACTGCGCTGTGGTCTAGGGGGATCACCATGACCGCCCTTTGTGTGGCCTTTTTATCCCCGATCCTGGGGGCACTGGCAGACCAGGGCGGGCTGCGCAAACGGTATTTATTGATATCAACCGTGGTGACCGTGGCAGCCACAACTGCCCTGTTCTGGGTGGCGCCCGGCCAGGTTTTCTGGGCGCTTTTCTTTTTTGTAATCTCCAATATCGCCTTTGAGTTTTCCAATGTGTTTTACAATGCATACCTGCCCGATATCTCCACCCGGAACAATATCGGCAGAATTTCCGGTGTTGGCTGGGGGGTGGGGTATATCGGGGGTCTGGCCGCCATGGTCCTGGCCCTGGTGGGATTTGTCAGCCCGGAAACACCCTGGTTCGGCCTGTCAACCACAGATGGTGTCAATATCCGGGCCACCTGCCTGCTGGTGGCAGTCTGGTTTGCCCTTTTTTCCATTCCATTGTTTTTGTGGGTGCCTGAAACGGTTCAGCTGGTCCGGGCAGACAAGAAGCGCATCGCTAAAACCGGGCTGGCTGATCTTGTGAATACCTTTAAAGAGATAAAAAAATACCGGCAGATTGTCCGACTGCTGGTGGCCAGGCTGGTTTACAATGACGGACTGGTGACCATTTTTTCCTTTGGCGGCATTTATGCGGCCGGCACCTTCGGGTTCAGCTTCCAGGAAATTATGATTTTCGGCATTGTCCTGAATGTTTCCGCCGGCACCGGGGCATTGATTATGGGTATCTTTGATGACCGTCTGGGAGGGAAATTAACCATTCAGATCAGTAACTGCATTTTGGCTCTGGCTGTCCTGATGGCGGTACTGGCCCCGGAGAAGAACCTGTTCTGGGTGGCAGGCGTTCTGGTGGGATTTTTTGCCGGACCCAACCAGAGTGCCAGCCGCTCTTTGCTGGGCCGGTTTGTCCCCCCGGAAAAGGAAAATCAGTTTTACGGCTTTTTTGCATTTTCCGGCAAACTCACTGCATTCATGGGACCGCTGCTGCTGGGATTTTTGACCCAGGTGTTTGATTCTCAGCGGGCAGGGGTTTCCGTGGTAATTTTGTTTTTTGTCATCGGCGGGTTGCTGCTCACCCGGGTGGACACAAAAGCAGGGATTGCCGCCGCCGGTCACCACGACTGACACGTTGAAACATCTGCCCCTTCATCCGCCCCCCGAGGCATCCCCGCCAATAATGACAAAATCCATGGATCCTCCCTGGCTAAACCATTGAAAACTGGTGTCCCCCAACCAATGCGGGGTTTTTTGTCAAAAATAAGTCTGTTTCATTGTTTTTTCAAGCGGAAGATTTTCTTGACATCCGGTCGGAAATAACCTCTTTTTATAAGTAAACACCGACCATAAAGGAGGCTGCCATGTTTGTCCTGGGGTTGCAGGGAAGTCCGCGCAAAAAGGGGAATTCAGACTATCTTTTGACCGAATTTTTAAAAATCTGTGAAGAAAAGGGAGCCCGGACCCGGGTAATTCATATGGACAACCTGGATATCCAGCCATGCAAAGAATTGCTCGTGTGTGAAAAAAAAGGTTTCTGTCCCCTCAAGGACGAGATGGATCCCCATATTTACGGACTTATCCACCGGGCCGATGTGGTGGTGCTGGCTTCGCCCGTGTTTTTCTATAATGTATCTGCACAGGCAAAGATTCTTATTGACCGGTGCCAGATGTTCTGGGGCCGCAAGTACAAACTGAAGCTGGCTGATCCTGATGCGGGATCCCGCCAGGGGGTGCTTTTATCTGCAGCAGCCTCTGGCGGCAGGCGGCTGTTTGAGGGCGTGGAACTGACGGCACACTATTTTTTCGATGCCATTTCTGCCGAATTTACAGAATCGCTGACCTATAAAAAAGTGGAATCTGCCGGTGCTGTTGCAAAGGTCCCCGGCGTGGATACAGATATCCGGGAAGCTGCCGGCCGGGTGATGGCAGCGGTGCAGAACAAACCGGTGCTGGTTTTTGTTTCCCAAAAAGATGCGTGCAGGAGCCAGATGGCAGCAGCATATGCCAAAAAAGCCGCCCAGGGCGATATCCGCGTGCTCAGCGCCGGTATTGATCCGGCCCGGGCCATTCAGCCTCTGGCCCGGGATTATATGGCAGCACAGGGCATTGATATCAAATACCGGCTTCCCGGAAGCCTGGATGCACTCAGGGCTGAAGAATTTTCCCGTGTACTGCCCTTTTGCGTGGTATGCCTGGAACCGGAAGTGACACCCGTACCAGGGGTGAAGACCCTGTTCTGGGATCTGCCTGAACCAACAGATCCGGAAAGTACCGCTTTGGCGGGAAAAGACATACAGGCCCGGGTGGATGCACTGGTTTCTTCTGTAAAACACGACAGGGCTGCAAACAGATGACAGGGGAAAAAGGAGCCGGAATGACTAAGGTGCGGATGTATGCAGTAACGATTTTTTTGCTGGCAGGCATGCTGGGAATGGCATTATCCGCCAATGCCCAGGATGTGCATGACAAAACAGGGCCTGGGCAATCCGGATCGCTGGATATGCTGGAGTCCATTATTGCACTCAAGCAGAATCTGGAACAGCGGATAGCCGAAAAAAAACAGGATATTGCAGCCAGTACATCGGAAACACAAAAGGAAAACCTGGCAGCGGAACTGGACAGGCTGGACAAGATGCTTGCCTCGGCCAGCCGGGATTTTGAGCGCATTGCAACAGGTGTGGACATTGGTTTGTTTGCCGAACAAAAAGAGGAACCGTTCAACTGGAAAGATGAACTGGTCTCCCTTATAGAACCAGGAATAACTGAACTTAAGCGGCTTACCCAGAAGACCCGGCAGAAAACCCAGCTCAAAGAGGAACTTTCCTATTACCAGAAACGCAAACCCCTTGTCAGGCAGGCCAATGAAAATCTGATGGACCTGATATCCCGCACCGAGGACAAGACGGTAAAGCAGCATCTGCAAAAACTGGTGCCTGAATGGCAGGGGGTGGAAAACCAGATTTTAAGCAAACTGGAAATCATTCAGATGCAGTTGTCAGAACTGGAATCAGAAGAACAGTCCCTTATTGAAAGCTCCCAGGATTCCATAAAGAACTTTTTTAAAAACCGGGGCCTGTTTCTGTTTATCGCCCTTGTTTCCTGTATAGGTATGGTACTGCTGATCAGGTTTGCCTACCTGTCTCTGGTCAAATATATTCCCGGATACACTTCCCAGTACCGGCCCTTCCATCTCCGGGCCCTGGATCTGCTGTTCCGGATTGTGACTTTTCTGGCGGCACTGCTTGTGGTGATCCTGGTTTTTTATCTGTTTGAGGACTGGGTGCTTTTGTCTCTGGCCATTATCTTTCTCATGGGCCTGGGGTGGGCCGCCAAAAACACGTTGCCCCGGTTCTGGCACCAGAGCCGGCTCATGCTCAATATCGGGGCGGTCCGGGAAGGCGAGCGGGTGGTTTACAAAGGCGTTCCCTGGCTGGTAAAACGCATCAACATGTTTTCCCAGTTTGAAAATCCTGATCTGGGGCAGACCCTGCGGGTTCCCATTGAAACCCTCATGGATCTGACTTCCCGGCCCTTCCAGCGCCATGAACCCTGGTTTCCCTGCCGGAAAAAGGACTGGGTGATTCTTTCGGACGGTACCCGGGGGTGTGTCACCAGCCTGTCCCATGAAATGGTGGAACTGGTGCTGCGGGGAGGAGCGAAAAAAGTGTACCAGACACCTGATTTTCTAAACATGTCTCCTATGAACCTGTCTGTGAATTTCCGGCTGAAAATCGGTTTCGGCATATCTTATAATCTTCAGGCCGTTGCCACCCATGAGGTGCTTGAGATCCTGGAAGCCCATATCCGGAACCAGCTGGAAACAGAAGCATATGCTGATTCTGTGCTCAACCTCAGGGTGGAATTTGCAGCAGCCGGATCATCTTCTCTGGATCTTGTGGTGATTGCTGATTTTGAGGGAAAAATGGCACCCCTTTACAACCGGATCTCCCGGGCCATCCAGCGGTGGTGCACAGATGCCTGCACCCAAAACAACTGGGAAATTCCCTTTCCCCAGCTTACGGTGCACAAGCCGGCAGCACTGCCTGACAGACAGGGTTCACGGGGTTAAAACACCACCCCCTGAACAGAATCTGTTTACCATTGAAGGGTTTGTTCCCTTATTTTTTTGGTGGATATGGCCTGAATCATATCTGTAAGTTTTTCCACATGGTTTTTTTCTTCTTTGATGATTTTTTCCAGCCCGGCCAGGGCCTGGGTATCCTGGATAAAGGCCTGGAGAAATTCATAAAACAATATGGTGTCGTTTTCAAAGGTCACAAAGGTGTCAAGCATGTCAGAGGCAGACCGGATTTTTGAAAAATCCACATCATCCAGAGACAGTGTTTTGTCGCCCATCATCTCTTTGATAACGTCCGGCAGCATGGTTTCCAGATCTGTGTGTGCTGCAGTAGATGTCCAGGTGTCTTTTTGTTCCAAAAACCACTCCCGGTGGGCTGATTCTTCATCAGCCATCCATTGGAGCAGGGATTTCAGCCTGGGGCTGGTCACTTTTTTTTTGGATTCCAGGTAAATGGTCTGGCCGTTTTTTTCCATTTTTGCGGCAATGTCAATCAGGTCATTGGGGGTAAACATGGGAACACTTTCCTTGGGGTAATGGTTTGGGCGCGGTATCATCACAATCCTTACATAATAAATCATTGCGATTATTTTTTAAACCTATTGATTTGTGGTGACAAAATAACTATAAAAACCATGAGTAATCGAGAAAAACCTTCAACGCAGCATTTTATTTTTTTGGATCGGATCCGGGTGAACAACGTATTTGAAAAACTGGGACAAGCCAAGCATCTGCCACAGCTGCCCCAGATAATGGTTGCCCTGGTCAAGGCCTGCAGTAATGATGATTCCAGTACCCGGGAATTGACCCGGATTATTTCCACAGATCCTTCCCTGACCGCCAAGCTTCTCCAGATTATGGGATCACCTTATGTCAACCTGCCCCAGGAGGTTACCACAATCAAAAATGCCGTGGTCTATCTGGGGATGGACACCATCCGCAACCTGGCCATTTCCTCCGCAGCCCTGCATTTTTTCAGCCTTTCCAGAAAACTGCCGGGATTTAACATGGGGCAGTTCTGGTACCATTCCTACACCTGTGCACTCATGGCGGAAAACCTGGCACGCGAAAAGGGTCTGGGCAATCTGGATGAATTTTTTCTGGCCGGACTGCTCCATGACATCGGCCGCCTGGCCCTGATGCAGACTTTTCCCCAAGAATATGCCCCTATTTTGAAAAACGGGGTCATGGAAAAAAAAGCGGCCCAGGCTGAAATGGCCGTGTTCCAGACTGATACCCCCCAGGTGAGTGCCTGGCTGTTCCGGCAATGGCAGCTCAACCCCCTGGTTGCCGATGCAGTGTTGTTCCTCCATGAACCCCCTGAAAAAATTCAGGGGGAACTGGCCCATATCAGGACCATTTATGCAGCCAACCTGTTGTCAGGTCATGAAGATCCGGCAGACCTGGCAGATATGGCTTCTCTTACCGGTATTCACCAGTTCCGTTTGGAGCAGATGGTTGCACAGATCCAAAAGGATGTGATGGATCTGGCCCGGCAGCTGGATATTTCAATGGATGCCAAAGACCATCCGGGAGCAGAAAAAAAAGTGGCTTCAGCTGTCACAGACGCATCCCTGGTTTACGGCACCCTGGAAAACCTGGTGAAAGCCCGGGATACGGAATCCATTATGGAAATGGTGGAAAAAGGTTTTAGAATCCTGTTCCAGGTGCCGCGCATATTTTTCTTTTTCCTGGATGAAAAAAAGGACCTGCTGACCGGTGCATGCAGCCGCCAGGATAAAAATCACCAGGTCATCAAACGGGTGGCCCTGCCCATGTCAAATCAGACCAGCCTGATAGTTAAAAGTGTTAAAAAGGCAGCCCCCCAGAACAGCATAAATCTGCAGGACCGCCTGGCTGTATCCGATATTCAGATCCTGCGGCTGCTGGAGACCAACGGGTTTTATGCCCTGCCCATCCGGTCTGCCGGCAGAATGATGGGAACCATGGTTCTGGGAGGAGATACGGCCCTTTTCCACCAGATTAGCGCCAGCCAGAGCATTGTGGATATTTTTTCCCGGCAGACCGGCATCTGTCTGGAAAATATCTGGATGCTTCAGGAATATGCCGACCGTGTCAGTGAAAAAAAAATGGAAGCCTTTGCCACCATGACGGACAAGGTCATCCATGAAATCAACAACCCTGTTGCCATTATCAAAAACTACCTGGAAAGTCTGAGTTTAAAACTGCCGGGCAAACATCCGGCCCAGGAAGAATTGTCTGTGGTAAAAGAAGAAATGGGCCGGGTGTCGATGCTTTTGAACGGGCTGTCCAGTTTTTCAAGCCCCAGGATTTCAGGATTTGAGATGGTGGATGTGAACAAGTTGTGTGCCAGGATGATGGAAATAGTTAAAAAATCCCTCCTTCTGCCCCGCCAGATTGACACTGTCCTTCACCTGGACCCCCATCTTCCTCAGATTAAAACAGATCCGAACGGGATCAAGCAGGTGCTCATCAATCTGATAAAAAACAGTGCGGAAGCTATGGGAAAAGGTGGTGAAGTAACGATACATACCCGGTTCAAGCCGGAGTCCGCCAAAATTCTCATCGGTGAAAAAAAACAGCTTCCCGGCTGTATTGAAATAACGGTTGCCGATAACGGCCCGGGCATTGATCCAGCCGTCATGGAAAAAATTTTTGAGCCCTATAACACCAGCAAAAGAGGAAAAAGCAATGCCGGCCTGGGCCTTGCCATTGTGCATGGCATCGTCAAGCAGCTCAACGGCAGAATCACCTGTGACAGCCGGTTGAAAAATGGCACCAGTTTCACCATTCTTCTGCCTGTATCCGGAGAGACTGTCCCATGACAGAAACCCCACAGAAAAAAACCGGCACCATTCTGGAGCAGCAGGGACTGATTCATTCCAATGATATTGACCGGGCCCTGGCCATCCAGAAAAATGCCGCTGATAACAAGGGTTCTAAAAAGCGGCCCCTTTTCGGATCCATCCTCTGTGAACTCAATCTGCTGACGCCGGTGGAAAATTTTCATGCACTTAAAAAAAACAAAAAACTTATCAGTCTGCAGGAATGGCTGGTGTCCCAGAAAGTGCTGCCAGCCTCCCGGATAGCACAGATACAGGCCCGATCCGCGCAAACCGGTATCCCGTTTCTGGGACTGGTTCTGGAAGAAAACCAGGTGCCAAAGCCGGTAATCCAGCAGATGCTTATGGATCTGTTTCACATTCCTTTGCGGTCCATCAGTGATATGGTGTTTTCTGACAAAAAACGGCAAACACTGTCCAGTATCATACCGGCTGATGCTGCGGCCCGGCACCAGATCATTCCTTTGGTTCTCAAGGAAGAAACCCTTTTGTGCGCAATTACAGACCCGGAGGCCCTAAATTTTATTGCTGCACTGGACAAACGATTTCCCCAGTACCGTTTCACGCCTGTTTTTGTTTCTTTTTCCGGGTTTTCCTGGTTCTATAAAATTCTTTACCAGAAAAGTTTCGATCCCCGGGATGCACAGGAAAAGGCAGAAGATCTGTCCCTTTTTCAGGATTTTTCTGTGAAAATAAGTGATCCTGTCCGGGAAAAAGACAGAATTGTTCTGCTGTATGAAATGTATGAACAGGCCCGGCAGCAGATTGGCGGCACAATCCGGTCAGGGAGAAAACCGGCATTTTTACAATTTATCCAGAAAGAGTATCAATCGGCTATTGAAAAATTTCAATGCCGGACAGTTGCGTTTTCTCTGGAAAAACAGGGAGACCGTATAGTGATTTCAGCAATCCCCATAAAACAGGAAACCTGACCATGGCAAACGTCATTACCATCACCAGTGGAAAGGGCGGGGTGGGAAAAACCAGCATCAGCCTGAATCTGTCCCTTTGCCTGGCAGGGGCCGGTCACAGGGTCTGTCTGTTTGATGCTGATCTGGGACTGGCCAATGTCAATGTCCTCACCGGAATTATTCCGGCACATGGTCTTGATGCGGTCATCTCCGGTGAAAAAAAACTGGAGGATATCATGATCCGGAATTTTCAGGGCATTGATATCATTCCCGGCAGCTCAGGCGTGGAAAAAATGGCAGATCTCACTGCTGCAGAAGCCCGGCGGCTGATTCAGGCATTTTTGCAGATGGACAGTTATGATTATTTCATTTTTGATACATCCGCAGGTATTTCTTCCCAGGTCATGGCCTTCTGCTGGGCATCCCATCAGATGATCCTGGTGATCACCCCGGAACCCACCTCCCTGACTGATGCCTACTCTCTGTTAAAGGTGCTTTCCAGAACACCGGCCCGAACCCTGCCGCCGGTACGGGTGGTGGTCAACCAGGTGAAAACCGCAGCATCTGCCAGATCTGCCTATGCCAAACTCAGACAGACGGTGAAAAAGTTTTTATCCCTGAAAATTACTGCGCTGGGAATTGTGGCCCGTGATGCCAATGTGCCTGTTTCCGTGGTATCACAGGTTCCTTTTACCATGCTTTTTCCCGGGTCTGCCGCATCCCGGTGTATCCGGTCTCTGGCCATGAAAATAAAGGACGGAGCTGCCGGGGATCTTCCCATGGAAATATTCTGGGATCAGTGCCTGGAACTGATGGGCAGCGGCAGGGCAGAAGAAGCAAAAAAGGTGTCCCGGACTGACCAGGTTGAACAGCGGTTGTCCACCATTGAAACCCGGGTGACACGGTTGCTGGAAGAGGTGGCATCCATCAAGCAGATCCTGCTGGAAGACCTTCCCGGCAGACCGTCTGCCCAAAAAGCACCGGGTCTGCCGGGTCTGGCCCTTGTGCAGAATTCAAAAAAGGAAACCAGGCAGGAAAAAGAACAGCACCGGGAAAAAGCACACTTTCCCAAACAGGTTCCGGACCAGCACCAGGATACAGAACAGGACAGGCATCAGGATCAGGGGCAGCCTGATCCCGGCAAACTGTCCCTGGATTTTGAATCATGGATGGCTGAACAGTAAATTAAAAAGAGCGTTTAAACAGTTCTGCCATGGCGTTTCTGGCATCATCAGTCAGGTTCCGGGTGCCGGTGCCGGAAAAATTTTTATGGGTGATAACCGGAATGACCTTCTGCCATTCGTTGTCCACCCAGGAAAACCAGTCATTGCGGTCCTGTTCATAAACAAACAAGGGCCGGTTGAACAGTTTTCCAAGCTCAACTCCCCAGCCGGTGCCGCCTTTGACAGTTTTGTCCGGCAGGATCCATCCCACCACAAAAACCTGGTATCCATTATTGACCATGTGGAAAATGGACTGGATGACCTTGCGGATTTTATCTGCTTTGGAAAAGGAGCGTCCCATCCGGGTGGAAACGATATCCATACTGATATCTCCTTTTTGTAATTCCTCCGGGGTGAGCACACAGATACCGGCCTGACGTTCCGGCTTATGACCGGCAAAGGAGAAATTGACTTCCTTTACGCCATATTGCTCAGCCAGCCTGCCGAATTCTGCTTCCGCGCCCCGGTGGCCGCCACTGTAGAGTGTAAACTGCGATGCGTCATTCATGAACGAACTCCTTATAAACTGTATTAATGGAAAAACATGTGGTTGAACTTTTTATCTTAAATGATTTTTGGAATCATATAAGAAATTCAGGCAAGAATCAACCAATTGGTTTGTACCAGGCCCAATTCTTGAGTTGAAAAAACCCGGCTGGGTTGTTATACAAAGGAAAGGACAGTATTAATGACATTTTTCTTTACCATGAGGTAATTTCGTGAAATCAAAAGCCCTTGAGGTAAATCTCTCTGATACCCGGGTTGAAGTCTCCATTGATGTAAAATATCAGGTGCTTCTGGAAATATTTGAGGGGTATGTGGGAATTTTAAACAGAATGGAGATTTTCCTTAAAGAGCTCTCCCATCCCTATCGAAACTGGGAATTCATCGTGAATGAAGCCCGGCATTTTTCCCTGCATTATTTTTATCTGTACAAATCCCATGAAAAAGGCGGGGCCGCCCTGGCCATTTTTTCAGATATTTTTATGGCAGCCTTTGAAGACAGCCCGGAAAGACAGGTTCAAACTGTGGCGTCAGATAATCTCATGCTGCTGCTCCACCATATGGCCAAAGAATCAGATGACCGGTTCCCGGAATTTTTTGATGTCATGCAAACGGTTGTCACCGCGATTCACAAGTATGAAGACAAGGCTTTCTTTTTTTTTGTTACATCCTATTACCAACCCGATAAGCTGGCCAGGCTGCTGCTGGACCAGACACAGGCCCATGGATTTTTTGCAGAGAACACCACATTTTCGGGCAGCATCAACCGTCTGCTCATACGGTTTTACAAAACCGCTTTTACCTATTGGCTGAATCAGGATGATCCTGTCACCTGGATGCAGGAAAATATTGACGAATGGCACCTCAATTCTGAACTGGAACAGGTGTTTCATCAGATTTCCCATGCCAGGGTAGCTGCCTGGAACCAGCAGCTGGAAATCCTGTGCAGCAGTCAGGATCTTTTTTCCATTGATCTGACAACAGAGCTGATTCGGTTGACCGGGTTTCTGGATTTTATCAATATTTTTAAAACCGTGGGCCGGCAGATCCTGCACCATTGCACAGATGAAACCTATGGCAGGCACCTGAAACTGACTTTTTTATTTTATGCCATTCATGTGCCCGGACTTTCCATGATACACAAAGAGTGCCTTCACGATATCAACCAGACCCTGACCTTTCTTATCGGGGATGAGGATTTTAAAAAAGATATCCCCATAGTCAACCAGACCTTTTCTTTGTTCAAGGAACATAAGGGACGGTATCCGGAAACTGTTCTGGACTGTATTCACAAAATCGGAGAGGCGGTTTATAAAACCGGCAAAGTGGAATTGATCAACCATTTTATCGACCGGGCCGTAAACCATGGATTTCAGTTTCCCATGATTCAGGGTACAGGAGAAGACTGGCAGATCAAGGGCAATACCGCCCATGTAAAAAATGTCCGGGTATTTTTAAGCCTTATCAGCCAGCAGCCCAAAAAATCCAAACGCCTGCTGTCGGCTTTGATTATTTCCCTGTCCATCGGCGGGGTGTTTATCAGGGATACGGATCTGTTTCCCCGGGATATTACCCGGTTTCTCAATGCGGATATCAAAAAGGTATACAATTTGGTTAAACAGCTGGCCCGGCTGCTGCCTGCCTTTTTCAATGAAATCGGTGCCGAAGGCCAGTTGCGGGATATCTCCACCCAGCTGGATGAATCCTGCCACCGCCGCGACCGGCTCATCCATTTTCTGCGCAAGCAATGCCATGTGGAAAGCTCCAGCCGCATCGTGGATTTTATCCAGCAGGTCATGATTTTCTGGAAAACAGGGGACAAAAAACCGCTGCAGCCGTTTGTCCCGCCGTCCATCTATGATGAAATCCAGGTTTCCGGCCGGTTTGTAGAGGGTCCGGGCAGAATTCTGCGGTACCTGGAAGAAAAAAACCTGCCCCATCCCGAAGATTTTCTCATGTACCGCCAGAAAGCCCTGGATACGCTTATTGATGAAGTGGACAATGTAACAGAACTGGATCGCCGCCGGGTACGCCTGGCTCTGCGGTTTTACCGGCTGCTCAATGAAAAATACGGGGTGAATCACCTGGAACTTACATCCTATCTGTTAAACTTCAAAGCCGATTACATGCCGGAATCCAACCGTCTTGTAGCAGCCCTTGAGGAGCCGGATCTGGATACCAAAATCGAGTTTCTGCTCAATTATATGGGTGAACTCAAGGAGATCATTCTCAGCGACAAGACCTATGATGCCAATGAAGCCATTTATCATAAGCGGCATTTTGCCGTGGACATACCTTCCATGTACGGCAGCTACAACGAACCCAAGTTTGATGCCCTGGGCCTGACCCTGCGCATTGAAAGCATCGTCAATGTCCTGTTTGAAGATTTGATCAACAGCATTGACCTGCGGTTGATCACCAAACCCACGTTTGTGCGGATTTTTTCCATTCTCACCCTGTTCCGCAAGGCCCTGAGCCTGGATGGCATTGTTTCCAACAAGCTGGATATCCAGATGGAATTTTTAAAATATTCGGTGAACATCACCACCTGTTCCTTTACCCAGTATCTGGATATTTTCAAAGGATTTGTCCGTGCTGTGGCCGATATCATCAATGATTATTTTCATAATATTCATTCCGCCAACCTGCGGCAGATCGAAGCCCGTATCGGCAAAGACAAGATTCAGGAAAAATTTCTGCCCGGCAGTATTTCCGACCAGGATCACCTGGATGAAAAAATGGCAAAAAAACTGGACCAGCGGGCAGCGGATATTTTTTTCAGAGACCGCATTGCCACCTCCCTGGGCCTCCAGCAGCTGGATGTTTTTTTAAACCGTATCCTGCATACCCTGTTTCACCAGTCGGAAAAACTGTCCCAGGATGAATTGAGTGTCCTGCTCAATTATGATCCCAAATGCGCGGTCACCCCTATCGGCGACGAGCAGCTCATGAACCAGAACATCATTTTTCTGGGGAACAAAGGCTGGAATCTGATGCGGCTCAAACAGATAGGAGTAAACGTACCGGAAGGATTCATCATAACCACCGAGGTATTCCGGTGCCTGGATCTTATTGATTCCTACAGCCCGGCTGCGGTAAGCTTTCAACAGCTTGTGGCCACCATGCTTTCGCGTCTGGAAAAGCAGACCGGTTTGTCCTGCGGTGATCCACGAAAACCGCTTTTGCTTTCGGTGCGATCCGGATCTTCCATTTCCCAGCCAGGCATGATGGATTCTTTTTTGAACGTGGGCATAAATGAAGAGATTGCCGGGGCCATTGCAAAAAAAACCGGCAATCCCTGGTTTGCCTGGGACAGTTACCGCCGGTTTCTCCAGCAGTACGGCATGACTTTTGGTATCCACAGAGATGAGTTCGACCAGATCATTGCAGCCCATAAAAACCAGGCAGGCATAGATTTCAAGCGCCATTTTACAGGATCCCAGATGAGGGCTGTGGCCCTGGCCTATAAGAATCAGCTGCTGCTGGCCGGCATTGATATTGTGGAATCTCCCATGGACCAGTTGTTTCTGGCCATCCACAAGGTATTTTCTTCCTGGAATTCCAACCGGGCCATTGATTACCGCAGGATCATGGGCATTTCAGACGACTGGGGAACAGCTGTCACAGTGCAGTCCATGGTCTTTGGCAACCTGTCCCGGCAGTCCGGATCCGGCGTGGCCTTCAGTCACAGCCCCAAATTGCCCGGGGATGCCATCCGGCTGTGGGGAGATTTTACCATTGGAAACCAGGGGGAAGATGTGGTGGCAGGTCTGGTGAGAACCCTTCCCATCTCGGAAATGCAGCGGGAACTGGAAAAACGGGATACCAAGATAAGCCTGGAAAAAGCTTTTCCCAGGATTTATGACCAGCTCAAAACCATTGTCCAGAATCTCATTTACAAACGGGGATGGAATCCCCAGGAAATGGAATTTACTTTTGAAGGACCCGATCCGGAAGATCTTTTTATTCTCCAGGCCCGGGATCTTTCTTTGGGGGACCACAAAAAACAGCCAGAGTTTACAGCTGATGAAACCCTTTTGAGAAAGGCATTTCTTGGACATGGCACCGGGGTTTCCGGTGGCGCCATGAGCGGCCGTATTGTGTTTACTTTAAAGGAGATTGATGCTTTCCGCCGCCAGGATCCGGATGCCCATCTGATTCTTTTGCGCAATGACACCGTGCCCGACGATATTCTGGAAATTGATGCAGCTGACGGCATATTAACCGCAAAAGGGGGGCTGACCTCCCATGCTGCCGTGGTGGCATATAATCTCGGGAAGACCTGTGTGGTGGGATGTGAAAATCTGGTGTGCAGTGAAACTGAAAAAATCTGCCACCTGGGAGACAAAAAAATGAAGGTAGGGGATTATATCAGCATCGAGGGAAATAAAGGCTTTGTTTTTAAAGGAGAAATTAACGTCAACCACAATTAAAGTGGAGGTGAATCATGAATACCAGTCAGGGAACAATTCTGGGTATAAACGGTCTGGGTCGTATCGGCAAACTGACTTTGTGGCACCATGCCGGACGTAAATATTTTAAGGAAATCGTCATCAATGTAGGCCGGGAAGTGGGAGCAGGGCTGTCTGATATTGTGCATTATCTTGAACGAGATTCCACCTACGGCAGCCTGGCAGCATTTTTGAACGGATTCCAGGCACAGCCTGTGATCACTGATGTGAACGAGGCAGATTCCTGTATGCAGGTCAACGGTATCCCGGTAAAAATTTTACGGCAAAACCGCAATCCCAAAGATATCCAGTGGGCGCAGAACAATGTGGACATTGTGGTGGACACAACTGGCCAGTTTCTGGATCCCAATCTGGCCCCGGACAATCCATCCGGATCCATCCGGGGCCATCTGGAAGCAGGTGCGGCCAAAGTCATTGCCTCTGCACCCTTTAAACTGAAACAGGGGGCATCCATGCCTGAAGACAGTGTTACCACGGTCATGGGCATCAATGACAAAGACTATGATCCGGTACGTCATGCCGTGATTTCCAATGCCTCCTGCACCACCACCTGCCTGGCCCACATGATCAAGCCCTTACTGGATTATTTTGGTATTGACCGGGTATTGTCCGCTTCCATGGCCACGGTGCATGCAGCCACCGGATCCCAGCAGGTTTTGGACCGGCTGCCCAAAAACCAGGCAAAGGATCTGCGTAAAAACCGGTCCATCATGAACAATATCATTCTGACCACCACCGGGGCAGCCAAAACCCTGCAGCTGGTCATTCCGGAGATGGCCTCCATCGGGTTCATGGCAGAATCTGTGCGGATTCCCACCTCCACCGGTTCTTTGATCATCTTGGTGATGAACTTTCAGGAAGAATTGAATAAAAAACCCATCCGCCGGGATCTCATAAACCAGATATACCAGGATGTTTCAGATACACCGGGCAGTTATCTTGTGTATTCGGGGAATCAGAACGTATCTTCTGATATCATTGGCACCCCTCGGGCAGCGGTTGTCATCGAGGGCCATGAAACCCATAGCCGCACCGGGGCTATCAATATCAACCTGGCGCATATGCGGGGTATTGAAAAAGAAATTCTGGAAACCATCACGGATCATGTGTGCAGCACCCAGGTTACCCAGGCGGTTATCTACGGGTGGTATGACAATGAAATGGCCAGTTATGTCAACCTTTTAGGAGACCGCACAGTTTCCATTGCCGAATCTTTGGCCTGATCAGGCTGGATGCCGCCCCCGGTGGTGTCCTGTGCCCGGCCCGAGATCCTCCGGAGGTCTGCTTTCATTTGCGTAATGAAATACAGCGATCCAATCTCTGGTGGCAAGCATCCCGGCATATTTTACCAGGCCCCCTCCGGCTCTGACGGTCCGTTCACAGGACACCACCGGGGGCTCACTGCTGATCGACAATGTTAGATATGGGTGAGGCCTGAATCTGCCCTTGAAATTATCTGGATGGGTCCTATAATTACTGTTTTTATACATTTTGATAAGGATTGGTTTCATGGAACCCACACCCCGGCCCTGGAAAGCATGGAAGCAGAGGTTGCTGCGCATTGTCTGGCACAGTATTCCTTTTGCTGCAGTGGCCATTGCTGTTTTGTTTGTCATTTTGCCCCTGGGAAGGAAAATTGCGGCAGAAAAAGCGGATCTGGCTGAGCAGCAGGCCACTCAGATGAAAAAAGAGCAGTCTTTGACCAGGGTGATCACCCTGGAAATGATTCCTGAAAACCTTGCGGAAACCATCACCCTGCCCGGGGTGGCCAAACCCTGGAAATCTTTACAGGTGGTGTCTGAGGTGTCGGGAAAGATCATGGAAAAAAACATCGATGACGGCAGCGCTGTAAACCAGGGTGATATTCTGGCGGTTATGGATAAACGGGACTACCAGAATGCCTATGACTCTGCCAGGGCATCCTATGAAACAGCCCTGATGCACCAGGAGCGATTTGAGGCCCTGTCCAAAAAGCAGTTTATCACCCAGTCCCAGCTGGATGATATCCAGTCCCAGGTCAAGACTGCCCGGGCGGCCATGGAAAATGCAAAACTCAGCCTGGACCGATGCACCATCAGATCCCCCATGGACGGCATAGTGGACCGGTCCCATATTGAAGTGGGCAGTTTTCTGGGGGTGGGTGATCCTGTGGCCACACTTCTCCAGATCCATACACTGAAAGTGGAGGTGGGTATACCGGAATCTGATGTACCCTCTGTGAGAAGCATAAACCATTTTGACATGGCTGTTGATGCCCTGGGGGGCAAAACCTATACCGGTCAATACCATTATCTGCATAAAACCTCTGAAAACATGGCCCGGCTGTACAACCTGGAAATCCGCCTGGATAACCCGGCTCTTGAGATTCTGCCTGATATGTTTGTCCGGGTGGATATAGTTAAAAACAGGGATACCAGAGGCCTTGGGGTGCCCATGTATGCCCTGGTCACCAGGAACAAGCAGACAGGGGTGTTTGTGGAAGATCAGGGCCGTGTCCGGTTTGCCCCGGTTGAAACCGGATTCCAGGACGGCTGGAAAATTCAGGTGGTTTCCGGGCTGTCTGCCGGTGAGCAGGTAGTGGTGGTGGGACACCGCATCATTGAAGATAACGAGCTGGTGCAGGTGGACCAGCGGGTCCGGTCCATGGCGGAGCTGGAGCAATGATTGTTTCCGATGCTGCTGTCAAAAACCGGATTTCCGTACTGGTGCTGGTGGTCATCATTGCCAGCATAGGTCTTTACTCCTATATGGTGCTGCCCAGGGAAAGTACCCCGGACATCACTATTCCCTATGTGTTCGTGAGGACGGAATACAGAGGTGTGTCAGCATCAGACATTGAAACTGCAGTTACCATCAAAATTGAAAAAAAACTCAAGGGCCTGGATAAGATCAAAAACATTTCTTCTGTCAGCTCCCAGGGCCTTTCCCAGATCAATATTGAGTTTTTGCCGGGCACTGATATTGACGATGTGCTGGTCAAGGTCAAAGACAAGGTGGATGAAGCCAAAAACGATCTGCCCACAGACCTGGAAAATGATCCTATGGTGTATGAGGTCAATTTTTCCGACATGCCCATTGTGGTGTATTCTCTGGCAGGAGACTGTGGTCCCAGGCTGCTCAAAAAAATAGCCGATGATTTAAAAGATGATATCGAAGCAGTTCCCGGTGTGCTGGAAGTGGAGATAACCGGCGGCCAGAACCGGGAAATCCGGGTGGAAGTGGATACAGACAAACTGGCCTACTACAGAATTCCCATCACCAGCCTGCAGCAGGCAGTGGCCGCTGAAAACCAGAACATCTCAGGCGGGGCCATTACATTAGGGCATGGCCGCTACCAGCTCAAGGTACCCGGGGAATTTGACAGACCCGAAGAAATTCTGACCCTGGTGGTGGCCACCCACAATGGTCAGCCCATCTATCTTAAAGATGTGGCAACGGTGGTGGACGGCATCCAGGAAGAAACCTCCAGATCCCGGCTCAATGGTATGGATGCCATCAATATCTCGGTGAAAAAACGGGTGGGAGAAAATATTATCCGCATCTCGGAACAAATTGATGCTGTCGTGGCAGCGGCGGAAAAACGGTTCCCCAAAAATACCACCGTGACCAAGCTCATGAACAATGCCAAGGATATCAAGGCCATGGTGGCGGACCTGGAAAACAATATCATCTCCGGTCTCATTCTGGTTGTGGCAGTGCTTTTTGTGGTACTGGGCATCAGGAACGCCCTGCTGGTAGGTCTGGCCATTCCATTTTCCATGTTTCTGTCCTTTGCCGTCCTCTATGCCCTGGGCATCACCTTGAATATGGTGGTGCTGTTTTCTTTGACCCTTGCCCTGGGCATGCTGGTGGACAATGCCATTGTGATTGTTGAAAATGTGTTCCGTTACATGCAGCAGGGGGTTCCCAGAGTAGAAGCTGCCATGAAAGCCACCAGCGAGGTGGCCTGGCCTGTTATCGGCTCTACTTTCACCACCCTGGCCGCTTTTTTTCCCATGATTTTCTGGCCCGGCATCATGGGGGAATTCATGTACTATCTGCCGGTCACCCTGATTATTACCTTGAGTTCTTCTTTGTTTGTTGCCCTGATCATCAACCCTGCCATGTGCGCTTTTTTCATGGGGGAATCCCGGATAAAAGGGAAAAAAAACCTGCGTCCGGAAGAGATTGCATCCCGGGGAGAGCAGCCTGTCGTAATTTCAGGCGTGTTTTTAAAAACCTATGCCCGGATTCTGAACAAGGCATTGCATCATAAACTGGCAGTGCTGGCTGCAGCTGTCGTTGTCATGGTATTTTTGTTCCAGATCTGGATGCTCAAAGTCGGTATTGAAAAACCAGTGGAGTTTTTTCCTGCCATTGATCCCAGATCTGTGTTTGTGAACATTGATGTGCCTGAAGGCGCGGATCTGGAATTCATCGATCAAACGGTCAAACAGGTGGAAGCAGCAGTTGCCGGGGGCAGTGCTGATAACTATCAGAAAGCCATGGCCCTTCAGGTACACGAGACCGCCCGGGGAGAAAAATTCATGGCACCGTCAGACATCAACAATATTGAGCATATCTATACCCGGGTGGTCCAGAACAGCGGCGGCAGCGCCGTGTTTGACAGCAATCTTCCCAATCATATCGGTGTCCAGTTCCTGGATTTTGAAGACCGGAAAACCTCCACCAAGGCGGATCTGGAAGAAATCCGCAGGCGGGTGGCCCATATTCCGGGGGTCAGGATCACTGTGGATGAACAAGAGGAAGGTCCTCCCACAGGCGCGCCCATCAATATTGAAATCTCCGGGGAAAACTTTACAACCTTGAGCAAGATTGCCAGGAACGTCAAGAAAGTGGTGGAGAGCGTGCCCCATGTCACAGATGTACGGGACGACTATCAGGGGGGGCTTCCTTCTGTCCAGGTGATGATCGACCGTCAGAAAACCGCTTTGTTCGGCCTGACCACGTCTGCCATCGGAACGGCCCTGAAAATTGCTTACAACGGACTGGATGTTTCCACCTATTATGAAGGGGATGAGGAATATGATATCGTGGTCAGGCTGGCCAAATCAGACCGGCAGGCAGCAGATATTCTGCACAAACTCATGATCCCCGGTCCTTCCGGCGAGATCGTGCCCCTGACCACACTGGCTTCTATCAAGTACAAAGGGGCCCTGGGTGATATTGTCCGGAAAAACCACCAGCGGGTGGTCACGGTCAAAGCCAGTGTGGATGAGACCAAAATCACAGGCGCTGTGGCCAGAATGCAGGTGATGGAACTGCTGGAAACCATGGACCTGCCGCTGGGGTATACCTACAGGTTCACCGGAGAAGACCAGGAACAGCAGGAAGCCCAGGATTTTTTGTCCAAAGCGTTTGTGGTGGCCCTGTTTCTGATTTTTCTGATTCTGGTGACCCTGTTCAATTCCGTGGTCCAGCCGGTGATTATCCTGACATCCGTGGTTCTGTCTCTGGGGGGGGCTTTCTGGGGTCTGGCCGTGATTGGTTCGCCTTTCGGGGTGATCATGACCGGGGTGGGCATTATATCTCTGGCCGGGGTGGTGGTGAACAATGCCATTGTGCTCATCGACTATACCAACCGGCTCCGGACCAATGGCATGGCCCTGAAAGAAGCGGTCATCTCTGCAGGCGCCACCCGCCTGCGGCCGGTACTGCTTACGGCTGTCACCACCATTCTGGGGCTGTTGGCCATGGTAACGGGCATTTCCTATGATTTTCATGTCATGGCGGTGTCCATGACTTCCGAATCCAGCCAGTGGTGGCGGTCCATGGCTATTGTGGTGATTTTCGGCCTGATGATCGCCACTATTCTGACCCTGGTGGTGGTGCCCACCCTGTATACATTGATTGAAACTGCAAAAATATCTACAGCCAGGATTTATGCCCGGGCCCGCCATTTTTTTCTGGGCCCGGGACATGCAGTATCTTGGGATAAAAACAGCTAGAGCATTTCAACGGCACAGGCCATGGCTACCCCGCCGCCGCCGCACAGGGTTGCCAGACCCAGGGTATTGCCTCTTTTTTTCATGGCATGGATCAATGTGACCATGATCCTGGCACCGGTAGCCCCCACAGGATGCCCTAACCCGATGCCGGATCCGTTGATATTGGTGATCTCCCGGTTCAGCCCCAGTTCTTTTTCACATCCCAGGTACTGGGCGGCAAACGCCTCATTCACCTCCACCAGGTCAAAATCTTTCATGGAAAGCTGTGATTTGTCCAGCAGGTTTTTCACGGCCGGCACCGGCGACATGCCCATGATGGTGGGATGACACGCCCCCATGCCCGAAGCCTTGATCCGGGCCAGGGGAGGGAGGCCCAGTTCTTTGGCTTTGTCTGCAGACATGATGACCATGCCGGCTGACCCGTCATTTATTCCTGAGGCATTGCCCGCAGTGACAGTGCCGGTTTTGGGGATGAATGCCGGGGGCAGGGCTGCCAGTTTTTCCATGGTCATGCCCGGCCGGAAATGTTCATCCTTATCAAAAATCAGCGGATCTTTTTTTCGCCGGGGCACCATGATGGGAACGATCTCTTCGGCAAAAGATCCGTCTTTGGTGGCCCGTTCCGCATTGTTGTGGCTGCGCAGGGCCACCTCATCCATCTGTTCTCTGGTCAATCCCAGGTGCTGGGCCACAAATTCGGCTGTATGGCCCATGATATAGGGCTTGCCCATAAAATGGGCGGCCGGGGCCTGGCTGGTATCCAGGGGGGTGGAGTCATCAAAGGGAAGCACATGGGAACCGCAGTGCAGGGCATGAATCATGGCATCCACAAACTGGGTATCCTGGAGCCGGCAGCCCCATCTTGCCTTGGGCACGGTATAGGGAACACCCGACATATGCTCCACGCCCCCGGCCAGGATGACATCTGCCATGCCTGCCTGGATCATGGCAGCCCCGGAAAGCACGGCTTCCATGCCGGATATGCACACCCGGTTCACGGTGGCTGCCGGCACCCTGTCCGGTATGCCGGCCATGAGGGCCGCCACCCGGGTGGTGTTGAGGGTGTCATGGTGTTCCACGCAGGTGCCGTAACGGACATCATCAATAATACCGGGTTCAATGCCGGCCCGTTTGATGGCTTCTTTCATGGTTACACTGGCAATGGCTGCGCCGTTCATCTCTTTTAATGTGCCGCCGAAGGCCCCGATGGCAGTCCGGCAGGCGGAAACAATAACAATATCTTTCATTTTTGATTTCCTGTCTGTTTGTGCAACAACCAAAGATCAGATCTGACTGATACAGGGGTTTTGATCCGAACCGGTTTGATATTGCACTATTTAAGATCCAAATGATGCCTCTGCCATGTCCAGGATGCTGGTGTCACCGGTCTGAATCACCGCCATTCTGGCCTGGGCCGCAGGCAGCATGGTGTTGATGAAAAACCGGGCCCCTGTGACCTGGCCCTGGTAAAATGCCTGATCCTTTTTTTTGGGGTTTTCTGCCAGTTTCCGGGCGGCGGTCACTGCCCGCCAGAGCAGCATCCACCCCATGAGGGTGTCTCCGGTGACATCCAGAAACGGATGGGCATGGGCAAACGCGGTCAGTATATTTTCCGATCCCAGGTCTGCGCTAAGTTTTCCTGCGGTTTCCTTTAAATGGTTGAGGGTGGTTTCTAAAATATTTGCCACAGAGACCAGACCGGCATCTTTTTTTGCTGCGGCAATGGTCTTTTGGATCTCAGCCACCAGGTCCATGAAGGCCTGACCGTGGTTGAGACCCAGCTTTCTGCCCAGCAGATCCATGGCCTGGATGCCGTTGGTGCCTTCATAGATCTGGGTGATTTTGCAGTCCCGCAGCAGCTGTTCCTGGGGATATTCCCTGGTGAAGCCGTATCCGCCGAACACCTGGATCCCCATGGAGCACATGTCAAAGGCCCTGTCCGTGATATAGCCTTTGGCCACCGGGATAAGCACATCAATGAGCCCCTGATGACGGGCCTTTTCAGCCTCACTTTTGGAGACCGTTACCAGGTCTTCCAGAAATCCGGTATAAAACAGCAGGCTGCGCATGCCTTCTGAAAAGGTTTTCATGGTGAGCAGGATACGCCGGATGTCGGGATGCTGGATGATGGGAACCCCGGCAGAACCTTTGGGCGCTGTCAGGGCCGGGCCCTGGATGCGGGTTTTGGCATAGTTCAGGGCATTGAGATAAGAGGCCCCGGCACAGGCAAATCCCTGCATGCCCACATGCAGCCGGGCCTCGTTCATCATCACAAACATGGCCCGCATGCCCTTGTTTTCCTTCCCCAGCAGGGTGCCCCTGCACCCACCTTTGCCCCCCAGCGTCATGGAACAGGTGGGGCTGGCGTGAATGCCCATTTTTTCTTCAATGCCGGTACACACCACATCATTGAATTCTCCAGTGCTCCCGTCATCGTTCACCCGGTATTTGGGCACCAGAAACAAAGAGATGCCGGCCGTGCCTGCAGGGGCCCCTTCAATTCTGGCCAGCACCGGGTGGATGATGTTTTCCACCAGATCGTTTTCTCCGGAAGAGATGAAAATCTTGCTGCCGGAAATGCTGTAGGTGCCGTCATCATTTTTCACCGCCCGGGTGGTCAGGGCCCCCACATCAGAACCGGCTTCCGGTTCGGTGAGCAGCATGGATCCGCCCCATTTGCCGGTGTACATGTTTTTCAGGTACAGCATTTTCTGCTTGTCCGTGCCGAACCGCTCCACCAGCTTGCCCGCCCCGTGGATCAGTATGTTGTGGAGCATGAAGGGAAAGTTGGCACCGTTAAAAAAATTGTTGGCTGCCAGGGCCACGGTGGCAGGCATGCCCTGCCCGCCCCAGTGCGGATCATCACACATGGCGATCCATTCGCCCTTTCGGAACAGGTCATAGGCCCGGTGGAACGCTTTGGGCACCATTACTTTGCCGCTGTCAAAGGTGCAGCCCTCTTCATCTGCTTCCCGCTGACAGGGCAGCAGTTCCTTGAGTGCCAGGTTCCGGGCCTCAGATACGATCATGTCAATGGTTTTTTTGTTGAATTCCCTGAATGTCTCATGCCCGCCCAACTGCGCCACAGTGAGCTGTTCGTGGAGGACAAAATCCACATCCCGGCGGTCTGCAACCGTCTGTGCCATGTGTATTCCTTTCCCTATTTGGTGTAGTCGTAAAATCCCTTGCCGCTTTTGCGGCCCAGGTACCCGGCCCGCACCATTTTCCGCAGCAGCGGCGCCGGCCGGTATTTGTCTTCACCGATTTCCCGGTGAAATCCTTCCAGCACAAACAAAATGGTGTCCAGGCCCACCATGTCGGCCAGGGCAAGGGGGCCTATGGGGTGGTTGGCGCCCAGCATCATGGATTTGTCAATGTCTTGGGCCGAAGCAACCCCTTCTGCCAGAACAAAGACAGCCTCGTTGATCATGGGACACAGAATCCGGTTTACGGCAAACCCCGGGGCCTCTTTTACCTCAATGGGGGTTTTGCCGATTTTTTCCACAAATTCCCAGGCCATGTTCAGGGTGTCATCGGATGTGGTGAATCCCCGGATCAGTTCCACCAGTTTCATCACCGGCACCGGGTTGAAAAAATGCATGCCGATGACCTTTTCCGGCCGCTGGGTCACCGATGCCATTTCCGTGATGGAAAGACCTGAGGTGTTGGTGGCCACCAGGGTGTCCTTTTTACAGATCTGGTCCAGGTCCTGAAATACCTGTTTTTTGATGTCCATAACTTCAAGGATGGCTTCGATCACCAGATCGGCCTCTGCTGCAGCCAGGGTCAGATCGGTGGTCCCGGTGATCCGGCCAAGCACAGCTGCTGCCTCATCTTTATCAAGTTTCCCTTTGGAAACGGCCCGGTCCAGGTTGGCTTTGATGGTGGACAGCCCGTTTTCCACAAACCGGTCTTCCATGTCCCGGATAATGACCTGGAAACCGGCCCGGGCAGATACCTGGGCAATGCCTGCACCCATGATGCCGGCCCCGAGTACACATATTTTTTTCATTTCCATTGATGGTTCCTTTCTGTTACAGGGTTATGTGTTTGCGGTGATCAGGACAACAGTACAGCAGGAATCATGCCTGGCATAAAAATTGTTTATTTTCAAATAGTTATGCAAATATAACGTGGAAGACATGTGGGTTTCTGTTCCATGGAAAAGAAAAAACTGTTCTAATGAAAAGTTTTATATTAAACTGTCCTATAGAGTAGAAAATTAACCAGGCGGTAAAACCCCATACAGAAAAATGCAGGGGATAATAATATGGTTCAGACATACTCCAGCCAGCCAAATAGCAGGCCACTCCTGGTGGATGAAAAAGATTTTTTCAGGGAAGCCACCTTGAAACTGTGTTCCAGCCTGGATCTTGAGCGCGCACTTCACCAGTGTCTGCTTTATGTGCGGCGGTTCATGCCTGCCGGTCAGATGGGGTTTCAGGTGTATCACCCGGATACCGGTGTGGTGGAAATGGTGGCCCATGCCACCCCCCGGTCCGGCAGGGCTGTGTCCACCCGCATCCTGTTGTCCCGGAAAGGGCGCCGGCAGGTGTCACATCACCGCCTGGAAAGGATCCGCATCATTGACCGGCTGGGGGATGATCCTGTGACCGGGCCGGTGGCGGACCGGCTCAGGGCCTGGGACCTGTCTGCCGTGGTTATGGACCTGGTTCTGGAAAAAACCATGCTGGGTATTTTCAGTGTGTTCAATGACGGGCAGAACAAATTTACCCCAAACCAGGTCCGCCTGCTCAGTCTTCTGGCCAAACCCTGTGCCATTGCCCTCACCAACAGCCTGCGGTTCAGGGAACTGAAAAATCTTAAAGAGCTTCTGGCCGATGACAACCGGTATTTTCAGGATGAACTGCACCAGATGACCGGAGAAAAAGTGGTGGGTGCGGGTCAGGGCCTCAAGCAGGTCATGGATATGGTGCGTCAGGTGGCACCCCTGGAAAGCCCGGTGCTGCTGCTGGGGGAAACCGGTACCGGCAAGGAAGTGATTGCCAACGCCATTCACAACCTGTCCCTGCGCAGAGACGGGCCGTTTATCCGGGTAAACTGCGGGGCCATCCCCGCCTCTCTTCTGGACAGTGAATTGTTCGGGTATGAAAAAGGCGCGTTTACCGGTGCGGGATCCGGCAAACGGGGCCGTATAGAGCGGGCCCAGGGCGGTACCCTGTTTCTGGATGAAATCGGAGAGCTGCCTGCAGAGGCCCAGGTCCGGCTTTTACGGGTGCTTCAGGAAAAGGAGATTGACCGGGTGGGGGGCAGTGAAACCATCGGGGTGAATATCCGGGTGATTGCCGCCACCCACCGGAACCTGGAGAAAATGATGGCAAAAAAACGGTTCCGGCCGGACCTTTTTTTCCGGTTACAGGTATTTCCCGTTGAGATTCCGCCCCTGCGGGACCGCAAAACCGATATCCCTGATCTGGTACGGTATTTTATTGTGAAAAAAGCCAAAGAAATGAAGCGCCATAACATACCGGCTGTTGCCGGACCGGTCATGGACCGGCTGCTGGCCTATCACTGGCCGGGCAATATACGGGAGCTGGAGAACGCGGTGGAACGGGCCATGATTCTGGACCGTTCGGGCTTCCTTGATTTTTCAGAAATCGGTCTGGCAGGGGAACAAAAAGTGCAAAGGGATTTGAACAGATTTTTACCCGGGGAAAAAATCCAGTCCCTGGACCAGGTCACAGCCGGTCACATTCAACAAATTATGAAATATTGTAACGGCCGGGTGGAGGGAGAAAAAGGCGCAGCAAAAATATTGGGAATTCATCCGTCCACCCTGCGCAAGCGAATGAAAAAATTAAACATTCCTTTTGGCCGGAAAATAAGATACAATTTTCCAGCATGATCCCAAAAACCGGAGGTGAACCATGAAATGCATCCAGGCGGATTATGATGAGGCAGCACAAAAATTTTCTATTGCCAAAAATGCAAAGACCGAAGACTGGGCTGCTGTTTGCCGCAGATTTAATGACGATGTGGAGCGTATCGGCGACATTTCGGAGCTGGAGGATTATACCGGTGTCTATGCCTGTAATGACGATACAGGCAATAAGGTTTTTTACCTGGTCCGGGAAGATAAAGCCCTGTTCCGCATGAAACGCCGGCATTTTTTTGATAAGATCGGTCTGACCTGAACACCCTGTCTGGATATCTGCCATAAGCATGCCGGGTTTTCGATCGCTGTGTGCAGCACTCTGTCCCAGGGGCTCCCCATAGAAGCGCACGCTGCTATAGCAAATATTCAGACCCCGTGTGCAGTATTTACTAAAACCAGATGATAGATTACCCTGCGTGCCAGCATGGTTTTTTGGATTTTTGAGAAATCGCTGTTCCGATTTTTTAAAAAAAGACATGTAATGTCCTGTTTTTCTTTTTTTGAGAACGCCCGGCCAGGGCAATACAGACAGTCCCAAACCAGTAAAGCGCTTTTTTTCCTTTCTTTTGGTATGGTTTGTGCTATGACATGCACAGACACACAAAACCTTACCCATACTGCACAGAGGTGGAAATGAACTGGAAATTCTGGAAAAAATCAAACGGGCCCCGGTTGTCCAAACCCAAAGAAATGCCATCAGATCTGGGAAAATACCTGGTGGTGAACCTTGCATATGACCCGGACTGGGTCTGGCAGCTCAAGGTGGTGATGGACCTGCCAGAGCAGGGATCGTCTGATTTTCGGATTTTTGACCCTGCCATGGCGGCAATGCAGGGGGTAGCCGTAAAAGATTATACCTCCCTGGATGGACAGGATGGTCTTATTCTTTTTGACGGCTGGTATCAAAAAGATGCCCGGCAATTTCAAATGAATGACTATTATCAGGCGATGAAATCCGAACAGGCTGTGTGAATCCCTTGTCATCCGGGTGCTCCAACTGTTAACACAAAAATATTGGCAGCAACGCCAAGTCCCTGCATGGGATGCGGGGCCTGCTGTGCTTTTTTTTCCGTTCTGGTGCAGGACACAGATCTGGGAGCTGGTTTGCCCCTGGTCCTGACCTGTTTTGACAGCAAGCATCAGCGGGTCATGAAGGGTACCCAGGCCTCCCATCCCCGTTGCGCTGCTCTCCAGGGTGTGGTGAGTACCAGGGTGAAATGCAGTATTTATGCATCCCGGCCGGCCATTTGCCGGAATTTCCAGCATTCCTGGGAAACCGGAAAGCCAAATCCTCTGTGTGATCGGGCCAGGGCAGTTTACGGGCTCCAGGGTTTTTCCCAGTATTAATAAAATTTGTATTTATCTTGTTTTGCAAAAACATTATGCGGTTAAATTCCAATCTTATATGCTTTTTGTTCTGATTTTTTGTCTTTTTTAAAAACCCTTCATTCTTCCATAACCCTTTAATTTTTAAGATGGATATATAACATATCTTTTTTCAAACTCCCTGTGATCTGCCAGTGTAACCCCCTGAAAAACAAATAAAATGATTGACACGTTCCGGTAATATCTTTAAATTAAAATTTTTGGAAATCGGTGTATCCCCTTTCTCCAAAATTCGCGGTGACATGATTGCATCCCATGGGTTGACCGCTGCAATATTTTTAGATGAAGGAGAGTTTAGCATGTGTCGTTTGTTTGCACTTACCAGCCAGGATCCAGTATCACCCATGCTGGCCATCAAGGCCCTGGATGTCATGAAAGAAGGACACGACGGATCAGGGATGGGCCTGTTGCTCCAGGATCTGGGCGGGCCTTTCGAGGAAATGAAAGACGCCCCTATCCTGTCGGGTATTTTCAGTGAAGAAGGCATCCGCCGTCTGGATCTTTTCATGATGGATATGGGATTTCTCACCAAGTATAAAATTTCTTTAAAGATTCCCAAAAAACCGGTGGAAGGCATTCCCAGAAGAGATCTGTACCTGATCCGGGCCTATGAACTTCCTGAAGACTGGGAGAACCTCACCAAAGAAGACCTGGCAGCCCGGCTGTCCGATATCCGGCTGAAAATCCGCGAAATGGGAGAAGAAAAAAATGACATGATGGTATTTTCCTTCTGGCCGGACACCATCATGATCAAGGAGATAGGAGACCCTCTGCAGCTGGCCCAGTACCTGGGCCTGGACAGAAAAGAACTCAATGCCCGGGTGATCATGGCCCAGGGACGGCAGAATACCAATTACGCCATTGATCTGTATGCGTGTCATCCCTTTTTCATCAAAGGGTATTGCACCATGACCAATGGGGAGAACACGGCATTTATTCCCATCAAGGATTTTCTCACCTCCCGGGGGATCCCTGCCTACAACGGATACCAGTCCGATTCCGAGGTGTTCGCCCATATTCTGCATTACTCTCTGGTGGAGCTGGGACTGGGGATTGACGGGTATAAACATGTGATCACCCCCCTGCAGGAAAGCGATCTCGTGCAGCATCCGGATGCCGGGTTTTTGTCCCACCTGAAACGCACCTGCCGTTCTTTGATCATTGACGGCCCCAATTGTGTCATCGGCACCCTGCCGGACCACTCATTGTTCATGGTCCAGGACCGCAAAAAACTGCGGCCCGGGGTGGTGGGGGGCAAACCCGGCATTTACGGATTTTCCTCGGAGATTTGCGGCCTGGATGCTGTCATTCCGGACAGGGACAAATCCAAAGATATTCAACCCATGCATTTAGACACTGCCATTGTCAGCCCTGAACGCCAGGAGGTAAACATATGTCGTCAAACAGAAGCCTTGAACCTTCCGCTTTAAGCCTGAACGATCTGCCCTGGCAGATCCGTTACAGCAATGAAAGATGCACCCTGTGCGGCCAGTGCACAGCCGTGTGCCCGGTAAAAGCCATTGGGCTGGAAGTGTTCAGAAAGCGGATCATAAAAACATCCATCCGCAAAGATGCAGACCAGACCAACAATTATGATACCTTTTACGGGGTGCGGCAGCGGACCGCTGTGGAAAATGCCTGTATAGGGTGTGCCATGTGTACCATGGTGTGTCCCAATGATGCTATTCACCCCGTAAAAAATTCCGGTCTTGACCGGATGAAATTTCACATCAACCAGCAGGGGGTTCCCCGGCGGCGGGGAGGACGCCGCAACGCCTCAGCCTCCATTCTGGACCGGATTAAATTCACACGGATTTCCATGCTCACAGACCCGGCCCTGGATGCCGGGCGCCATGAGTTTGAAATGCGGACCCTGCTGGGGCGGGTGCTCTCCCCCAGGGAAAACATGAAACGCCTGCGGGAAAAAGGGTGGATCCCGCCGGTGCGCGAAATTTATCCGTTGATCATCGGCGGCATGTCATTCGGTGCCCTGTCCCCCAGCATGTGGGAGGGCCTTCAGATGGGGGTGGCCTATCTGAACGAGGAGATGGGCATGCCCGTGCGCATGTGTACCGGTGAAGGGGGATGTCCCCCAAGACTGCTGCGGTCCCGGTTTTTAAAATATGTCATCCTCCAGATTGCCTCGGGTTATTTTGGGTGGGATGAGATCATCCATGCCATCCCCCATATGAAAGAAGACCCCTGCGCCATTGAGATTAAATACGGGCAGGGTGCCAAACCAGGAGACGGGGGCCTGCTCATGTGGCACAAGGTCAATAAGCTGATTGCCGCCATACGCGGTGTTCCCCAGGGGGTAAGTCTGCCCAGCCCCCCCACCCACCAGACCCAGTACTCCATTGAAGAGTCGGTGGCCAAGATGATTTTGTCCATGTCCATGGCCTGGGGGTTCCGGGTGCCGGTGTATCCCAAAATTTCCGCATCTTCCACCTCTCTGGCTGTGCTCAACAACCTCACCCGCAACGACTATGCCTCGGGCCTTGCCATTGACGGTGAAGACGGGGGCACCGGCGCTGCCTATGCCGTTTCCATGGACCACATGGGGCACCCCATTGCCAGCTGCATCAGAGACAATTACCTGAACCTGATCAAGATCGGCAAACAAAATGAAATCCCTTTGTTTGCCGGGGGCGGTATCGGGAAAAACGGCAATATCGCTGCCAATGCCGCAGCCCTGATAATGCTGGGGGCCTCCGGGGTCCAGATCGGCAAGTATCTGATGCAGGCGGCAGCCGGGTGCGTGGGAACCGAAGAAGACCGGTGCAATGTGTGCAACGTGGGCATCTGCCCCAAGGGCATCACCTCCCAGGATCCCCGGCTCTACAGAAGGCTTGATCCGGAAGATGTGGCCCAGCGGGTCGTGGATCTGTTTGTTTCCTTTGATACGGAACTCAAAAAGATTGTGGCCCCTCTGGGAAGATCCACCTCTTTGCCCATCGGCATGTCCGATGCCCTGGGAATTGATGACCATGCTGTTGCACAGCGGCTCAGTATAAAATATGTGGTGTAAGGAAATTTTTTTATGAAACACGATGATTTTGTCTATATACCAGGCAAGAGAGAAGAAAACCGTATTCCGTCCCGGGTCCTGGAGGAGATCGTTCACCAGCAGATCAAAGGCGGGCACAGAAAACTGGAGATTGAAGCATTCGGCCAGCACGGCATTGGCGGACGGCTCTGGGATGCAGGCACCGATCCCGTGCATATCCGCATTATCGGGTATTCAGGCCAGCGTACCGGATCTCTGGGCAATGCCAATACCCGTATTGAGGTTATGGGCCCGGCCTCTGATGACTTAGGATGGCTCAATGCCGGGGCACAGATTGTGGTCCATGGCCATGCCTCCAACGGGGTCATGAACGGGGCTGCCCAGGGCCGGGTGTTTGTGGGAGGCAGCATCGGGGCCAGGGGTATGACCATGACCAAGCACAACCCCCGGTTTGAGCCGCCCGAACTGTGGGTGCTGGGATCAGCCGGGGATTATTTCGGTGAGTTCATGGCCGGGGGGATTGCTGTGATCTGCGGCCATGGATGTGATCCCAAAGACCAGGTTCTGGGATACCGGCCCCTGGTGGGTATGGTGGGGGGAAAGGTGTTTGTCCGGGGCAGTGCAGCCGGTTTCAGCGAAAAAGATGCCAAACAGGTGCCCTTGTCGGATGAAGACTGGAGCTGGCTGGAAACCCGGCTTTCAGCGTTCCTGGAAAAAACACAAAAATCAGAACTTTTTGCTTCCCTGGCTGTCAGGTCGGACTGGCTTGTGTTCACCGCCAAATCTCCCCATGAAAAAGCAGACAGCCCGAATAAACTTTCCATGGCCTTTTTCCGGAAACAGGTCTGGGACCAAGAGCTGGGAAAGGGCGGTCTCATCGGCGATCTCCAGGAAACCCAGCCGGGCATTGTCCCGGTGATTGCCAAAGGAGACCTGCGCCGGTATATCCCGGTGTGGGAACAGGGGCGCTATATGTCCCCCTGCCAGGCAGCATGTCCCACAGGCATACCGGTTCAGGACAGATGGTACATGGTCCGGGCCGACAATGTGGATGAGGCCATTGCCATGGGACTTGCCCATACACCGTTTCCCGCCACTGTGTGCGGACATTTATGCCCCAGTCCCTGTATGGCATCCTGTTCCCGTCTTCAGGAAGGGATGCAGCCCATCAGTGTCAGGGCCCTGGGGCAGGCTGCAGAAAATGTACCCCCGCCTGCTCCGGCCAAAAAAACCAAGAAGAAAATGGCGGTTATCGGTGCCGGCCCCGGGGGTCTGTCCGCAGCATGGCACCTGACGCTCAAAGGCCATACCGTCACGGTCTTTGATACCGGTTCAAACATCGGGGGCAAAATTTCCGCTGTGATTCCCGGATCCCGGATTCCCAAAAAGACCCTGGATGCGGAACTGTCCCGCATCAAAACCCTGGTCCCCGACATCCGCCTGAACCAGGAGATCAATACAGACGAATTCCTCAGAATCAAAGAAGCACATGACTTTACCATTGTGGCGGCCGGAGCCAGAAAACCCAGA
>Ga0102943_1000214_pt1 | contig 40814 bp, 33 predicted proteins | sample SalPonC_black_MG_FD_78174 | JGI IMG/M metagenome (GOLD analysis project Ga0102943, IMG submission 78174) | Salt pond soil microbial communities from South San Francisco under conditions of wetland restoration - Salt Pond MetaG... | ecosystem: Environmental > Aquatic > Marine > Intertidal zone >...
AGGCAATGCTTGAGACCTTCGTCAAGGGCTCGATCTATCATGTGCATTAAGCGAATCTGCATATACGTGTAAATTCAACCTTCAAGTAAGATGCGATATATACTGTCACACATACAAACCATCATTACATCCTCATTACTGCCATTTGCAACCTAATGCAGGTCACCTTGCCGGAAACATTTTGGTATCGCATCATCTATAGTCATTGATTAATGAAGACCGTGATTAACGCTCTGTGTGGGTAATAAATAAGGTGCTCGTCGTCTAACCTTGCACCAGTCACAGAATAAAACTCACGATTCCAAATATTATTATGAAACTCACCAAATCAGCCTACCTTTTATTATTGATTGCAATATTATACACGAACGTGGACGCGGCTTCTGTTCCTGCTTATGCCCATAACATTAACCCGGTCGAGGTTGGCAGCAACGTCCCGGACGCAACTGTTAAACGTTCGGATGGCACCTCTGTTGCCCTGAAGAATCTGATTGAAAACAAACCAAGCGTATTGGTTTTCTATCGTGGCGGTTGGTGCCCCTACTGCAATATGCAGCTCTCTGCACTCGCGATGAGCGAGGTGCAAATTGAAGCCGAAGGCTATCAGATTCTGGCCTTTTCGCCGGACAGCCCGGATAAGTTAAAAGCTGCAATGGAGAAGAACGATTATAATTACCAGTTGTTCTCAGATGCCGACTTGAACGCAGCGAAGGCATTTGGAATCGCTTTTCAGGTCGATGATCAGACCTATCAACGCTTACTCAAACATGACATTGATCTGGAAAAGGCCTCAGGCAAAGACCACCATCTATTGCCCGTGCCTGCGGTTTTTATCATCGATTCAAAGAGCATGATCGCCTTTCGCTACTTTAATCCAGACTATCGACAGCGCCTCAGCAAAGAGGCATTGTTGGAGGCCATCCAGGGATTAAGGTGAAACTATGCGTGGAGAGCAACTAAGATCAGTGATAAACGATTGGTATGATCCACTTTACCGGTTCGCGCTATCACTCTGCCGCAACGAAGACAATGCGCTGGATCTGACTCAGAATGCCTTTTTCAAGCTAGTCAAGAATGCAGAAAACTTGCGTGACCCCGCAAAAGCGAAATCCTGGCTATTCAGTACGCTTCATCGTGAGTTTATCGATCAGTACCGTCGCAATCGTCGTTTCCACTCCCAATCCGTTGAAAGTGTCTCTGAAGCCAAAGCGCCAACTGGTCAGTCCACCGAAAATAGAATAGATGCTGAATGGTTAATGCATGCGCTGGCCGAGCTGGATGAAAAATTCCGCGCACCTCTGAGCCTTTTCTACTTCGAATATTTCTCCTACAAAGAAATTTCAGAAATCCTGGACATTCCAATTGGAACAGTGATGTCTCGCCTGCGGCGGGCAAAAGATCACTTGCGTACTGCAATGACCCTTGGCACCAAGGAAACCGGCAAATCCAAGGATCCCATAAACTTCTACAATGAGGCTAAGAATGGATAACGAAATCGCCCGTGATATTCTCTCAGCCTATCGCTCAAATGGAGCAGACGCTCGCGATCCTTTGTTTTTCGAAGCACTGGAACACGCCGACCGCGATCCTGAAACCAGACTTTGGTTTCGAGAGCAGCAGGCTTTAGACCGACAGGTAGCGGCTGCCATGCGTGAGGTCCACACCCCCGCAGATGGTAAGGAACGCTTGCTGACCATGCTCGAACTTGAGGCTAAAGAAGCCGCAGGCAAGCCTGCCTGGACCCGAATGTGGCAGGTTGGCCTGGGGTTAGCCGCCATGCTCGTTTTAACGCTAAGTATAGTTACTTTCGTGAATGACCGGGACAATCTCTCCGAACACTACGTGGTAAGCTCTGAGAACTTTTCGCTTTCTCAACTGGCTCGCAACTCAATGCCTTTGGATTTTCGCGGTAAAACGACAAATACGCTGATGGATTGGCTATCCCAAAAGGGCGCTCCTACTCCGCAATCCTTGCCCACAGCGTTGCAACAAGCGGTGGCTTATGGTTGCAAAATTTATGCAACCGAAAATGGTGGTACCATCAGTCTTCTCTGTGTTGAAGTTGATGGCGAGCTGTTGCATATGTTCGTATTTGAAGAAAAGGCGCGCGCCCTGCTTAAAGTCACTCCCTGGCAATGGTGGGGTGAAGGTGATTGGAACATGATGGCCTTTGACGAAGGCAGCCAGCTGGTGGCTGTGGTAACCAAGGCCAGTCCTGAAGCCATCAACCAGATGATTTCCGGCTGATCTTCAGAAATTAATTGACGGAACATCAGTAGGGGGACCCGAAAAATACGCACCATCGTAGTCGTCGTCGTGCTGCCGACGATCAATTAGCTGCTTCCGGGAATGACCGTAAGCACCCATGATGAGCACGCACTCAATCGATTTGCAAGCGCTGGAGGCGACGAGGTTGGATGATGACAGGTGCGAATGACCCGCTCGACAATGGCCCCCATGTGCAGGCGCTCGAAGTCAGCAGATTCACCGCGTTTGCCGATGACGACCAGTTCCGCGTCAGCCTCGTATTCTTCGACCGATTACGCTGAATGACCATGTTTGGCGTCGGCGGTAAAGTTTGTGATGCCAGCCTGACGCAGGTGATTCCGGGCAGCTTCCAGAATAGCGGTGAATTTCACCTGGGCAACCCACACGTGAGCTTCCTCCAGCTTTACCAGTTCCTCCTTTAATATCTGGCGGGAGTCCATGCCAATGCTGCCTCAATGCTGGCAAGCCATCCCGGACAGTGTTTACGGGTATACTGGAAGCTTTTTACCCTGTAATTGTACATTTTTGCTAAAGTCTGCGGTTCTGTAGACGATTTACCCATTTGGCTACAAGGGTTATTTCACCGCCAACCTTTACTGCTATGGATGTCATTATCGAATTACGCCCGGAATTTTGCCTGCTTATATTCATCGCATTCGGATGTCTGCTCAAGGTATGCAATCCGGTTGCTGTGTTTATCCACGAGTTGGGTCACGCGCTGCCAGCTCTCTGGTTAACCAAAGATAAAGTAACCCTCAGAATTGGCCGCGAGTATGGGGGCTGGCAAATACCCATCACCCGCCGCTGCACCCTTACACTGCACATGCGGCAGGCGCACTTGGGATATTGCGAATACGCTAAACGCAGCCTACCGGTTATTTTCAGAATAACGGTGGCCCTGGGTGGACCGTTTGCATCGGCTTGCGCTGTGTTGGCGTCCGTCATCGTATTAGTAGAACCGACATGGGTCCCGCTAACTGGCAAATTTCTATTAGTCGTATTTTTTTATGCTAATTTAAAGCTCCTCATCACCTCCACTTTACCGTTGGTCTATCGCGACCATCGCAGTGGTAAAGCCCTGGTCAGTGATGGGTTCGATATCATCACGATGATTCGAGGATAAACCAATGCCTGACCTCTACGATAGTAGCCAGTCTTCACTCACCAGTCATCAGTAAAAAAATTTTACCACAACATGTCAGGACTTTGGAATAAGGGCACTCATTGCACTCAGCATATCATTCTTGCGGTTTTGTCGATGACATTGCTGGTGCAAACCACTGGCTGTGGTCCAGTGGATCCTTTGGCAGACCCTGCAAACTGGGTGGCGATTGATGCACCCAGTCACGGGTTTTCAGCCCTGTTCCCAAGAAAATTTAAACAGAATGAAATTAGAACCGTTCCACAAGAGACGGCAGACGGCATCGTCATCCATCACATCTACGGTCAAAGCGGGGTTGCTTTTTATTACTCAGTATCGTGCGCCAAGTTTCCCGGGGCCAGCGTGATGCATGCGCATCCGGGTGACACTTTGAAAAAAGCAGTCGATGACCTTGTTAAAAATTACCATGCCGATGTCCTCCAAGAATACCAGGTTTACCGCAATGGGTTTCCCGGGCGCTATGTAAAAGCTGACATCCCAAAAGAAAAGTTAGGCCTCAACAATAACAACCGACTCCATTCCATGGTATTTTTGCGCGGCAACTACCTTTATCGTGTTACGGCGGTCGGACTCGGCAATGAGCCTCAAGTAAAAACATTTTTTGATGCTTTCCAATTAAAAACCCTGTAACGCCAGGCAGGCAAAAACCTTCCGAGTTCCTAAAAAATCCCCCACTCGTGTGGCAAATCGTAGGGAATATTTTGCCCCATCGCTTGCATAAAATACACAAGACTCTCGCAGCTATACACTTATAAGTCTGGCATCAGTAATGCTGTGTAGGGGACTTGAATACACACACGTAAACCTACCTACCCGTTCCTGCCACGATGGCTGATGTAGATAAAAGTTCAAAGACTGAGCCCCCCTCCGATAAAAAGCTTGCTGATGCGCACAAGAAGGGTCAGTTCGCCAAAGCCCCTGAGATCGGCGTTACCTTTACGCTTATCGCAGCTTTAATCATATTCGCGTTTACGGGAAAAGACAAAGCAGTCGAAGTGGGACGATTATCGATTGCCATATTCGGGCACCTGCACGAATTCACGATCACTGAAGAAAGCGTTGTCTACTGGGCCAACGCGGGGCTTCATGCCGTGGGCCAGTTAGTTGCCCCGATGTTCATTGCTTTTATTATTGCTGCGATTGTTGCCGGCGGCATTCAATCCAAATTCAGGCTAACCCTTAAAGCACTTAAACCCAGCCTCAACAAGATCAACCCAATCAGTGGTATCAAGCGATTGTTTTCAGCCAAAACACTGGTTCAAGCGGGCGTCGACTTTTTAAAATTTGTAGCCGTAGCACTGATCATTTGGGGAGCGATTACGCATATCATGGGGGACCCCATTTTTCATACGACCGTGCATGTGAGTCACACTGCTGATTTTATTTTTAAGGCAGCAGGCATGATGTTGATTCGCCTGATCGCGGCCATCGCGATCATCGCAATTATCAATTACCTGTATCAACGCTACCAAACCAACGAAGACCTCAAAATGACAAAAGAGGAGGTCAAGGATGAGCACAAAAATGCGGACATGGACCCCAAGCTGAAAGCTGCCCTCCGTAGATTTGGCATGAAGCTGCTGCAAAAGCAGATGCTCGATGAGGTGCCCACCGCTGATGTGGTCGTCACCAACCCGACTCACTACGCAATTGCCCTGCGCTATGAAAGAGGTCGCGATCTGGCGCCTATCGTCATTGCCAAAGGCAAAGATCAATTCGCACAAAAAATAAAAGCCATCGCCCGCGAACACAAGGTTCCGATGGTCGAGAATAAACCTGTAGCCCGCCTGCTGTTTCGCATTGGTGAAGTCGGCGAAGCCATTCCCGTCGAAGTCTATGATGTGGTCGCGAAGATTCTCTCTTATGTCTATCGGCGCCACCGCCACTACTTCCATCACTTAAACCGACGTCGCAAGGCATTTACCCAAACGAAAAGCACTCCCTTCTAAACCATCATGCAAACCATCAACGGCATAAACAATTCCAGCGGGTTCGTAAAAAAGAACACCGACATGGTATTGATCTTTGCCTTGTTTGGGGTCGTTGCGTTGCTCGTTTTACCGGTTCCTACCATGTTGCTGGATGTACTGCTCGCCGCGAGCATCGCTATATCTCTGCTGATTCTTATCATTGTCGTCTACGTCCGCGATCCTTCTGAGTTTTCCATTTTCCCAACCATACTATTGGCCGTGACCCTGTTCCGGCTCGGCCTCAACATTGCCTCCACACGTTTGATTCTACTCGATGGATATGCGGGTAACGTCATCGATGCGTTCGGTAACTTCGTCGTGCGCGGCAACTTCATTGTCGGTGCAGTGGTCTTCCTCATTTTAGTCGTCATCAATTTAACCGTCATCACTAAAGGTGCAGGCCGTATCGCAGAAGTGACCGCCCGGTTTACCTTGGATGCGATGCCTGGCAAACAAATGTCTATCGATGCTGAACTCAATGCAGGTATCATCGATGAACATACAGCCATCAAGCGTCGGGAAAAAATTCAAAAGGACGCTGACTTTTATGGCGCAATGGATGGTGCCAGTAAATTTGTGCGCGGAGACGCGATGGCAGGTTTGATCATAACGGGTGTCAATGTTATCGGTGGTATCGCCATCGGCATGGTGCAAAAAGATCTTGCCTTGCTAGAAGCACTGCAACGCTACACCCTGCTGTCTATCGGCGATGGCCTGGTCTCGCAAATCCCGGCAATCATTGTTTCAGTGGCTGCCGGATTACTGGTTACGCGCTCCAATGAGGGTTCGGACTTGAGCGTCCACATGGGCAAACAGTTTACCCATTATCCACGAGCGTTGGGAGCATGTGGTCTGTTACTCGGAGGCCTGGCCATCGTGCCGGGGTTTCCAACCCTGCCATTTATCTCGCTGGCGGCAGCACTGGGGTTTGCTGCTTTCGTACTCAGAGGCAAAGGGCACGATGCTGAACAGGACGCATTAGACGCCGGTCAACCCGCCCTCCCCGGCGCCAGCGGCGAAGAGGAAATCCAAGAAGCGAAACCGGGTTCGACCGCGGATTTGTGCAGCATGATCAAAACCGACACCTTTGCCATTGAACTGGGCTATGGGTTGTTGCCGCTGGCAGATAAAGAATCCGGTGGCGATCTGCTCAGTCGGATTACCGGTGTGCGTCAGAAATTTGCACGTGAAATGGGTATCATCATGCCGGCCATTGCCGTTCGCGATAACCTGGAACTGGAAACATCGGAATACCGCTTCTTGATACGCAATAAAGAAGTGGGGACAAGCACACTGGTACCCAATCGCTGGTTGGCGATGAATGTGGCCAACAGTAACGTCGAGCTCAAGGGCATCCCCACGATTGAACCCGTGTTTAATCTAGACGCCGTCTGGATTGCCGAAGATGAACGCAAAAATGCGGAGATTAATGGCTACACGGTCGTCGATGCATCATCCGTGCTCATCACCCACCTCTCGGAAACCATTAAGAACAATGCGGACCTCATCCTTGATCGCGAAGATGTGCAAAAGATCATCGAAGTCGTCAAAGAGAATAATCCTACGCTTATCGAAGAGATGATGCCAGAGCTGGTGAACGTTGGCCTGGTCCAGCGCGTCCTGCAAAACCTGCTGCGTGAATGCATCAGCATCAAAAATATCACGGTTATTTTAGAAACTATCTCCGATGTCGCTCCATTTACGAAAAATCCCGATGAACTTTCAGAACAAGTGCGTAAGCGTCTTGGCACTTACTTCATTCAACCCCTGGAATCAGAACCTGGATTCATTCAAGCCATCACCCTCGATCCGCGCCTCGAACAATTGATGATCTCCCGCGTGAAACGCACTCAGTTTGAAGTGGGTCTGATGATGGATCCTTCCATCACTGAACACCTGCTCAATGAGCTGACTCCCCGCCTTACAGCTATGCTCGATCAAGGCTTCGAACCCATCGTTATCACGACCACTGAGTTACGTCTCGCATTTAAAAAGTTTTTCGAACCCAGCTTTCCACGGATGACCGTTCTCGCTTTTCAAGAGATCCCCAACGCCACACAAATAAGAAATTTTGGCATCATCATGATGCCAGCTGAAGGTGGATTCATTCCAACACCAGCAGCACCACCCACGGAACCAGAAATGGTGCCCGCCCAACAGTAACTCAATTGAGGAGAAAGTTTAATTTATGGCCAGCAGTGCAGCAAAAAATACGCAAAAAAACACCGGCAAACGTTACCGTCTGATCGTCGATAATGCAGAACAAGCCGTCCACCTTATTCAAAAACACCTCGGCACTCAGGCAAAGGTTTTGTCCGTTCGCCAGGTAAAGAGCAAAGGCCTCAACCGCTTTATTCAAGCACCTAAACTCGAGGTCATTGCCACCGTACCCTCTAAGCAAGTTGAAGCCCAACCGGATACTGAAAACACGCAGACAGCAACGCAAACACCCGTTGAGGAAACATTAGAGAAAAGTGCAGCGGCCACTCGAGCAAGTGAGCGTGAGCACAACACCTCTGCCACAGCCACTGCCACGCCCACAGAGCGCCATACCCCGCCCAATTTGAACCCATCACCTGTCGCCGAACACACCAACGCCGACATTACCTATAAATTTTTAAACAATACACAACGCAGCAACCCATGGCAGGAAACGCCGATGAGCAAAAATCCCGTTTCCAACCTGCTGCGCAAAGCCAATTTTGATGAAAGCCTCGTAAATCGATTTGAATGTTCACCCCGGTGGGACCGTATTTCGTCGATGCCGATCCATCACGCACTCGGTGAACTCTACTCATTATTAAGTGAAGATTACAACCGCATCCAATCACAGCCTCTGGGCAGCCGTGTAGCATTTCTCGGCACACCCAGCGTCGGTAAATCAACCGCTCTGTGTAAGCAATTGGCCAACGATGTATTTTTGAAAAACAAAAAGGTCAAAGTTCTTAAACTTGAAAACGACAATCCAAACCCAGATGACTCACTGCGCGTATTTTGTGATGCGCTGGATGTGCCCCTGTTGCGTGACCCGATTGATCTCGATCAGGTAGAAGACACAGACGCTCTGTATATTGATTTACCCGGTGCCCCCATCAACGACAGTCAGGCGTGGGCCCAATTTTCCAAGCGTCTGGATGAACTCCAGGTCGCCAGTCGTATCCTGGTCATCAATGCCGCCTACGATGCCGATACCATCAAGAGCGCTTACAACATGGGGCACCGCTACCACGCCACGCATGTGGTCTTTACCCATGTAGACGAATCCACCAATCCCACGAAGCTATGGCAATTTCTACTTTGTGGCGGTCTGCCAGCGGTTTTCTACAGTTACGGCCAAAATATGACAAGCGATTTTTCCGAAGCCATCCTTGATTACATGATGGATAAAACATTTCCCAACTCAATAAGCGGCTAACATTTTATATTCATAAAAAATATATTCATTATTCAAAATGGAAACACTTGCACAAAGCAAATTCTTCATCGCCCTGGGCGGCTTCCTTGGATTCGCCCTCACCTTCGCGAGCGGCATGCTGGCGGGTGGAGATGCTGCCAACGTGTTACGCGATGCCTCCATCGGCTGCCTGATCTGTGGATTTCTCATGAAGATGCTCATGTCTGTTATCCACAGCAACGTCCAGACTGCTATGCAAAATCGGATGCTTGAACGCAAGGAGGAAGCCCAATTTGAAGATGAAGAAGACGAACTTACCGACGACGAGAACTACGATGAATAACCACAAATAAACTCAAAAAATAACATGATATACTCACCCTAGACTACCCCATAAAAACGGACGACATCTAACCTATTATCAAACATCAAAAACTGAGAAAAACATGGCCACAGCAACAAAATTCGACAAAACAAAGACAGCGAAGGTTAAAGCAGCAAAAAAAGCAGCCAGCGCTAAGAAAGACAACGACACACACCCAGCAGCTAAAAAATCCAAAGCAAAGACAACAACCCAAACGGTAGCAAAAGCCAAACCTTTACCGAAACCTGTCACTGGCGCAGGTAAGCAGGCTGCAGCAGCTTATAAAAAAGTCCAAACCGAAAAAAAACCCCGTTGGGACTTAGTAGAGCAGTACCTGCCGCTGGTGAAATCGATCGTTTCGCGTATGCGTATTTATTTTCCATCGCATATTGATGTAGAAGACATCTACAGCGTGGGCGTCACCGGACTCATATCCGCATCGAAAAATTTCGATCCTGAACGTGGTCATTCATTTGGCAATTACGCGTCGCTGCGCGTCAGAGGTTCGCTTTTAGACGAGCTGCGCCGCATCGACTGGATGCCTCGCGTCGAACGGATTAACACGAAAAAGTATAAACGGGCCGTAGAAGAACTGGAACAACGGCTCAATCGTCAGGCAACCGACGAAGAGATCTGCACCGAACTCAATCTGACCAAGATAGAGCACGAACGCATGAAAGAACAACGCAAGAGCATCTACATGATCCCTTTAGATAGCTCGCCCAACCCGGATGACCCTGAAGCACCGACCTTGCACGATGCCATTTCGGACGCTACACAAATGAATGGCAGAGACGTTGCAGAGGACAATGAGACCTTGAAAATACTGCGCGCGCGCATGAAAGAGCTGCCAGACGTTCCCCGAAAAGTGTTAACGATGTATTATCTGAAGGGCATGCGGTTGGCAGAAATCGCTGAAGTGTTTGGTCTAACTGAATCGCGTATCTGTCAAATCCACTCTCAGGCGATAGCAGGTTTGCGCGAATACCTACTGCGCGCCATCAAACGCTAACACAGTCGTCCATTCAAAAGATGTCGACACACACGAGGAACACGCTGGAGAGAGAGATGCATGGAAAGTTTTTTTAAAAATAGAACCGTACTGGCTAAAGGCCATAACCGCGACCATTCGGCTGCTGGCCACGCTGCAACTTGCGCACTGCCGCCCTTGCAGGGGCATACGGAGCACACCACCGAAGAAGAGAAGGACGTCAGCCATACAACTGAATACATACTGGATGCCGAGGCTGAAGGCTATAAAGTGGAAATGATCAAGGAACGAGATATTGTAACACAAATTCGTATAACGTGCGCTTGCGGTAAGCAATTCACTTTGAACTGTCACTATCCACCTCCCGAAAACGAGCGTTCGGATTAGCGCCCACTCCATGTATTATATCCGTAGAGGATTCTACGCAAATTACTACAAAATAGTTGTAAAACTACTGCCTAATTTGCCGACTTATCAGAAGATATAGAAAAATAGAGCTATGTTTATTATTGTTGGATTCGTAATTGTGCTGTTATGCACGATTGGGGGATTTATGGTTGCCGGGGGTAACCCGATCTCGCTCATTCACCTTTCCGAAATCATTGTTATTTTTGGAATCGCGACCGGTGTATTTGTATGTTGCGCACCAAAATCCACGCTTATCGCAACTCTACAAGCCATCAGTCATGCGCTCAAAGGGGACGGACCTTCAAAAACTGAAATTGAAGATTTGCTCAAAATGCTCTATGAAATATTTTTAATTGGTCGTCGTAACGGCCTTATCGCTTTAGACGAGCACGTCGGTGATCCGCAAGCGAGTTCCATATTTTCGAAGTACCCCTCCTTCCTGGCACATGCCGACCGCATAGAATTTTTGACCAGTAATATGCGTCCGTTAATCGATGGAAAAGTTAAACCCGATCAACTCAAATCGCTCATGGCCGAAGACATTCACACTAAGGAACACGAAGGGCATCGCCCAGTCGATGTCATTCACATTCTCGCTGACTCGTTACCAGGTATCGGGATTTGTGCTGCGGTATTGGGTATCATTGTGACCATGGGCGTCCTCGACCAGGGTGCCAGCGCCGTTGGCGCTAAAGTCTCTGCCGCTCTGACTGGCAGCTTTATGGGGGTATGGGTCGCATACGGATTTTTAACGCCCCTATCGTCTCGCCTGCACGCCGTGCATGCCAACGAAATTGTCTATTTTAAAGTATTGTCAAAAGCAGTCGTTGGCTTCGCCAATGGCTTGGCACCAGCAATGGCAGTCGAAATCGCCCGCCGGGCAATCGGCTCAGAGGAACGCCCGACAGCCGATGAATTGGAAGCCATGCTCAAAGAAATCAAATAAGCACACAACAGACACCGCAGCACATGCCTCACGCTGAACAAAAATCAATCCAAGATAAAGCTGGAACACCGGCAACAAACGAATCTGCAGGTACCCCCACAGTTGTAGATGCCATTGAGCAAGGCAATCACGGCGGCTCCTGGAAAGTTGCGGCAGCTGACTTCTTTTGTGCGATGATGGCCTTCTTTATGGTCATGTGGATCCTCGCACAAGACGATGAGACATTGGAAATGGTCGCCAGTTATTTCAGTAACCCCTTTACATCCATGCAGGACAGCACCGCCAAAGAATTTCTCGATGCAGGCCAGAGCAATTCGACCAGCTTAAAAGAGTCGATTGGCGAAAGAGGGTCAGAAGTCCCCAATCCCGTGCTGGAATCGATCGCAGCTGCTTTCGTCAATGGTCTCAACTTACAAGACCAGGAAACAGAACAAAAATCATTTAACGTAAAGGTGACGGACGGCGGTCTCCTGTTTACCTTATTCAACCGTGCCGATAAGCCCCTGTTCAAAAAGAATTCAGCAGAGTTCACCGACTATGGGATGTTTCTGTTGCAAAACCTTGCGTGGCTGATCGAGAAAGAAACCAGAAATTACGACCTGCGCGTGCGCATCGCCGGCCACACATTGCCCGACATGCCGCAGGTAACCCCCGAATACGGCCCTTGGGAACTCAGCAGCGATCAGGCCAATGCCGTCCGCCGCACATTAGTCAAATACGCAACCTCTCCTGAAGCAATTGAGAAGGTCATCGGCTTTGGTTCTACCCAGCCCCCCGCCGAAGTCGGCACTTACCCGCAACGTGTTGAGATCGATTTGGTCTTGAATAATTTTTAATATATCACCACAAAGACAGCTATCTTACTACGATAACCCAGCAGCAATTCAATACGAGCGCACTCACTGGATTATGCGCCAAACTTCTCCAGGCGTTCGGCATGCGCCAGTGCCAGCGGCATGCAATCTTGTGCCGGGAACCTGGGGCCTAACGCACCCAGTATTGCAGAGCGTTCGCCAAATGCTTACACAGCGTCAGGGCGCACCGTTTTGGGCGCGTGCAGCAGCACAGGCACAGGGTGCCAGGAATGGCTCGACAAGGATGCCGGTGTAGAATGGTCACCGGTCACAACCAACACGTCCGGCTCGAGTTCCAAGATTTGCGGTAACCAGTTATCAACTGCCTCAATCCATTCACGCTTTGCCTCGAAATCGCCGTCTTCCCCATAAGCGTGCGTTTTCTTAATATGCACAAAGAAAAAATCGCCCGTGTCCCAGGCATGTTTGAGAGCGCAATGTTTGTCATCCAACACATCGCTGTTCTCGATCACCTCCATTCCGATCAGCCGCGATACGCCGCGATACATCGGATACGCAGCAATGGCCTTACAGCGCATTTTGGTCACATCGGCGAGGTTTGGCAGATCTGGCAGAGAACCAAAGCCCCGTAATAAGATGCCATTGGCGGCGTCTTCGTCCTGAAGACGCTCGCCGGCTGCGGTCACAAAACGATTAATAAGCGCAGCGGTTTTACGCCCCTTTTCGCTATTGGCTTCAGCAGCCTGCGGCTCAACACCGCTACGATGGGGATCGGTGTCCGTCACATCTGCGCTCAGCCCGTCGCCGCGCATGACCAGCAGGAAACGGTATTTCTTAACCGGCCGAATGATAAACTCTACTGCATCGATTTTAATTCCCGATAATTTATCACAAAGCTCGCGGCCGCGGTGCGTAGGCTGCCGTCCAGCACGTCGATCGGTCACCTGACCCGCCGCATCCAACGTACAAAAATTGCCCCTGGCGGCCACATCTCCTGTGTGCAAATCAAAATCGATTCCCAATGCAGATAAGATGCCACGCCCCACGTCGTACTCGATCGGATCGTAGCCAAACAGCCCTAAGTGGCCAGGCCCACTGCCCGGTGTTATGCCCGCACCGACAGGCTGGTGCAAGCCATTGATCCCCCCTGTGCTGCAAGCCGATCCAACTGCGGGGTATCAGCTGCTTCCAGTGCGGTTTGGCCGTGCCTCCCGGGCAGACCTCCCAAGCCATCGATAATCAGGAAAATAATTTTCCCGCCGCCCGGACGAGAGAGTTTGCGAATGATTCCATGCTTCATAAAGTTTCCCAGTCGCTTGATCCGTGCCAACTGTATCAGCAGGATACTGCAGGCGGCAATCGACCTGCAAAAAAGCAGTGCAGTGCATTCGAGCAACCCGACATTTTGCAATCAACACTCGGCAGAAGATTGCGAAACGCAATTACCGCACGATTGTATCGTGCCGCGAGCAAAGGTTAACGATGACAGCTGAACCGGGTTATAGCAGCCTTCAGACGCATATTCGCGACAGCTTGGCATGTGAATTGCCTGCAAGAGTAGTACATCAACACTGGTGAGGTAAAACCCGTCAAATTTATTTTCGGATGAAGAAGATCTACACTTTGACAATGAATCCTGCAATCGACGTGAGCACCGAGATCAACCGCATAGAACCCGATGAAAAGCTGCGCTGCGGAGACGTGCATATCGAAGCAGGAGGGGGAGGTGTCAATGTCGCCCGGGCGATGCAGCGCCTCGAAGTTGCAGCAACTGCTGTCTTCCCAGCGGGTGGGCAGATGGGTGCGGTGTATGAACAACTTTTGAAAGATGAAGAAGTGGCTTATGTGAAATTACCTACTGAGCATGCCATGCGACGCATTAATTCGAATATACGAGAGCGTTCGGTCAATCGCCAATATCGCTTCTGCACACCTGGCACCCCTCTGACCGAAGCCGATTGCAGACAGATCCTGCAGTGTCTAGCACAGGTTGTTGAGCGCGATACCCTCCTCGTTATCAGCGGTAGCCTGCCGCCCGGGGCACCCGCAGATTTCTACGCACAGATTGCCAATACCGCTGCTGAACGAGGAGTCCAATGCATTTTCGACGCCTCGGATTCGATGACCCGTAACGTGACTGATATTGGCTGGTCGTGGATACTGCCCAACAAACACGAGTTTGAGCAGATACTGGGACATTCGGTCGCAGACGCATCTATCGAAGATACTCTCGAACATTTTATTCAACACAGTCGCGTCGACAATGTACTGCTCACCATGGGAACACAGGGCGCTGTCTATGCCGGTAAAGAAGGCCGTAGGCACATTCCCAGCCCCGATGTCGAAAAGGTCAGCTCGGTAGGTGCCGGTGACAGTGCGACTGCCGGTTTAGCTTGTGCTCTGGCTCAGGGGCACTCCCATACATCCGCTATCCGATGGGCAGTCGCGGCTGGCAGTGCCGCGGTGATGACGGCCGGTTCACACCTGCTCAAAAAGCAGGATTTTGATAACTTACTCGCAAACATAGAACGACCGCACCCATAGGCTCTCATCGCATCCTCGCTTATTGAGCAACTGTGCTGGTGAACACTCGGCCGCCATCGACAACATGTACTTTAATATATTTACAAATTAATGCAGTTGCTTCTCAACATCGATTTCAACGTGCCGTGGCTCGTCTTTGGGTTTGGCAGCCTGATCATGCTGTGTGTGTTGACCAAAGCCGGTTTTGATCGGTTCTCCCTACCATCCATCGTCGGCTATCTACTGGTAGGAATGCTGTTATCATTCGCCGATCGGGAAATGGGCATCTTAAACCATTCCGGTGAGGGGGTGCTCTCCTTTCTATCCGCTGTCGGCGTGATCGTGCTCCTGTTCCGCGTTGGGATTGAAAGCAATCTGCATGCGCTCCTGCACGCACTCCCCAAGGCGGCCAAAGTCTGGGTGCCCGACATGCTGGTCAGTAGTTTACCCACTTATTTCATTACCCGCTATCTCCTCGGCTATGGAATGGCACCGAGCTTATTCGTTGCCGTAGCGATGACGGCAACCAGTGTCGGTGTCTCCGTAGCAGTTTGGAAGGAGACCCATAAGCTCGATACCAAGGAAGGCGGCATCCTGCTCGACACAGCCGAACTCGACGACATCTCAGGCGTAGCCTTCATGGCACTGCTGTTCAGCATAGCCCCCGTCCTCAAACAGATGAGTATCGGCGGCCACAAGGGAGACGCTGCGCTTATCTCCGAGTTGGGTAATGAAGCCGGGTTATTCGCAGTTAAATTCATCGTTTTCATTGCGATGATTCTCGCTTTGGGCCGTTACCTGGAAGCACCGCTGGCCCATGTTACCCGAAAAATTGGCAACAAAGCGACCGTGCTGATTTTTGTCGGTGGCTGCGGGTTCAGTATCGCAGGTTTGGCCGGTATGATAGGGCTTTCACTGCCAATCGGAGCTTTGTTTGCAGGTTTGCTGCTCAGTCGCCACCGAGAGGACTATGGGTTTCAACCTTTTTATCGCAGTTTGTATTTGCTGTTTATGCCATTCTTTTTCATTCATATTGGCTTTCAGATCAATCCGCACATCATCATGGGATCGTTGGCAACGGGTGTTGCTCTGACATTCGTCGCCTTGATCAGTAAAGTTGTGGGCACGGGTTGCGTTACCCGCTTGTTCACCAATACGTATGGAGTGCTGTTGATTGGTGCCAGCATGGTACCGCGGGCAGAAGTGGCGATGATTGTTGTGCAGCGCGGCAAAGATCTGGGGGACTGGGCGATGCCCGATGAATTGTATGCAGCCATGGTTTTCGTCAGTGCGGCTACCTGCATGGGCGCAGCGATTTTTCTTCATTGGGCACTGCGTCGCTGGTAATTGCTGCTGGGTAGATGAAAGCTTGGCAGTGCCCGCGCCTGAACCAGACACGTTGCATGCTTTGGGAGTGCAGCGGCACCACGCCGCTTTGTTTTAGCTGCGACATGGCGCAGCAACCGAAGGCGTTGACCTGTCACCGCACTCCCAAATTTAGTTGCGCTGTTCCAGCATGGCGATGGCTTCAGCTGTTTGCATGACCGTATCGGGATTCAACGATATCGAGTCAATCCCCTCGCGCACCAGAAACTCGGCAAATTCCGGATTATCGCTCGGACCCTGGCCGCATATACCAATTTTAATACCGGCCGCATGCGCCTCTTGAATCAACATCTTGATCGCTTTCATTACTGCTGGATTCATTTCGTCAAAGTAAGGATTCAATACCTCGGAATCGCGCGAAATCCCCAACATCAACTGAGTTAAATCATTGGAACCAATCGAAAACCCGTCGCAGCGGGCGGCGAAACTGGAGGCTAACAGTACATTTGCAGGCACCTCCGCCATCAAATAAATTTTCAGGCCCTTCTCTCCCCTCACGAGACCGTGCTTCGCCATCTCGGCAAGAACCTCGTCGACCTCCTCTGGAGTTCGGCAAAAGGGAATCATGATAATAATTGTATCCATTCCGATGTGCTCACGTGCCCGCTTGATTGCCTTGCATTCGAGGGCAAAGGCTTCGCGGTATCGCTCAGAACAATAACGCGCTGCGCCGCGAAAACCGAGCATCGGATTTTCCTCGGGTAACTCGAAATCGGCACCGCCGAGCAGTTGCGCATACTCGTTGCTCTTAAAATCACTCAGCCGCACGATGGTCGGCTGGGGATATTGAGAGGCCGCAATTCGCGCAATGCCTTCCGCAAGCGTCCGCACAAAATACGCCTCACCACTTTGCCAGCCGTCAATTAAGGTGCGAATCTGCTTGCGCTGTTCTTTGTTCGAAATTTTGTCTGGATGCAATAAAGCAAGAGGATGCGCTTGGATGGCGTTGTTGATAATGAATTCCATCCGCGCCAACCCTACGCCATCTGTCGGTAGAGCTGACCAGCGGAACGCACCCTCGGGACTGGCGAGGTTCACCATGATCTCCGTTTGGGTGCGCGGTGCATCGTCGACCGCAATCGTATCGGTTTCGATTTTCAGCTCCCCTGCATAGACCATACCTTTTTCACCTGAACTGCAGTCGATAGTTGCAGATGTAGTGTGCTGCAATCGCTTCACCGCATCGCCACAGCCAACCACCGCAGGAATGCCCAGCTCGCGACTGACGATCGCCGCGTGAGCGGTGCGCCCGCCTTTATCGGTAATAATTCCCGAGGCACGTTTCATCAGCGGCCCCCAGTCGGGATCGGTCATTTCTGCTACCAGCAGGTCGCCATCCTTGAATTTCTCGTGCTGATCGGGACTGTCCAGCACCTGAACACGCCCCGAAGCTGCTTTCTGCCCGATGGCAATGCCCGAGACGAGTGCCTGACCGGATTCGTGCAAGCGGTATTGAGTGATTGTCGAGAGGTCTTGCTGGGATTGCACTGTTTCTGGGCGAGCCTGCAAAATAAATAATTCTCCACTGTCGCCATCGCGCGCCCACTCGATATCCATCGGCTGCTCATAGTGTTCCTCAATGATGGCCGCCCATCGAGAAAGCTGGATGACCTCGTCATCCTCCAGAGTGAAACGCTGTTGATCTTTTTTAGCCACATGCACGTTCTTAATCTGCTTGCCTTTCTCTTTGCTGTAGACGGCTTTGATCTTTTTATCGCCGAGCCGGCGCTCAATAATCGGCACCGCATCTGTGTCATTGAGTTTAGGCTTAAAGACAAGAAAGGTATCGGGGTTGACCTCACCCCCCACCACTGTCTCCCCCAACCCCCAGGCGCCATTGATCATGACAACATCTCGAAAGCCAGTCTCCGTATCAAGGGTGAACATGACGCCTGAAGCTCCTTTGTCCGCATGCACCATACGCTGCACACCAACGGACAAAGACACTTGCATGTGCTCAAACTGTTTTTCTTCGCGATAACTGATCGCACGGTCTGTAAACAGCGAGGCATAGCACTTCTTACAGGCGCTCAAGAGCTGCTCCGTCCCTTGCACGTTGAGATAGGTGTCCTGCTGACCGGCAAAACTGGCATCCGGTAAATCCTCTGCGGTGGCACTACTGCGGACGGCAACCGAAACAGCACGGCCCGCTGTATCTGCGAGCTTTTGGTAGGCGTCAACAATAGCTGAACGCAGTGCAGGTGGCCATTCGGCACGGGTAAACAAACGTCGAATTTTAGCACCGACCCGCTCGACACCCTCACTGTCGATCGCGTCTAACGCCTGTTCGATCTTGTCGACAAGTCCATTGGCTTGCAGAAATGTCTGGTAGGCGTCGGCCGTGGTGGCAAACCCATCCGGCACGCGTACTCCCCGATCGGAAAGACTGGCAAGCATCTCCCCGAGTGAAGCGTTTTTACCGCCGACAGCGTTGACGTCGGTGTTGTTGAACGATCGCAGCCCTTTGACAAATGTTTCTGTGTTCTGGTCCATATGTCACCGAGCGCAGATTATGTGCCAGTTACCCGATGAACACTTTAATTCCGATGATGGGTTGGTGGTGAACAGAAAAAATGTGTTGCAACCCTTACTCGACTCATAAGATTTTTCCAAATGGACGGGCTGCTTATCAGGCGTCACATTTGTTAACCAGATGCTGTGGTTCACCCTTGAGAAAGCTTTGGATGTTTTCCAAAGTACAGTCGAGGATGCGCCGGATAGCTTCCTCAGTATTAAAGGCATTGTGCGGCGTCACATACACATTGCGCAATTGCAACAGGGTTTCATTGGTCAATAAAGTGCCCCACTTTTCTTCGGTTTCGAGTACGGTATGCAGCAATTCAGCCTCTTCCCTGATTTCAGGTTCGGCACTGATCACATCCAGGCCAGCCGCAACAACCTTATGATCCGCCAGCGCTTTGAGCAGCGCACGCTCGTCCACTACTGGACCGCGCGAAGTGTTTAGAAAAACCACTCCCTCGCGCATCTGCGCAAAGACCTTTTCACTGATCAAGTGATGCGTTTGCTCGCTGTAAGGCACGTGGATGCTGACGACATCGCTGGCAGCGCAGAGGGATTCCAGGTCGACATATGTAAAGCCTGCTGCTTTGGCAAAATCTGCATCTTCTTGAATGTCCTGCCCGAGCACCTCCATGCCAATGCCTCTGGCCATCCGTATCACATGTCTGCCAATATTACCGGAAGCACCGACCACGCCCAGGGTTTTGCCGACCACATCGAATCCGCGTAACCCTTGGTTGGAATAGTCGCCCTTGCGAGTGCGCTCGATACCATCGCTGATGCGGTGGGCAATATTCAACAGCAGTCCAATCGTATGTGAGGCCACTGTATTCTCTCCGTAGCTGGGAACGTTCGCAACGTGGATCCCATGCTGGGTGCAATACTCCACATCGATATGGTCGAAACCAGTCGAGCGCGTCGCGATACAGCGAAGATTCGGCAGCTGTTTAAGCGTCGTTTCACCCAAATCGGAATGGATAAAAACTGAAATCACTTCAGCGTCGCTGTGCGCTTCTGCAGTATCCACTGTCAGCGGTGCTTTATCGAAGCTGAGTTCGTGTTTCTGGGCGACCGCATCGAATGTCGATTTTTCCCACTCTTGAGTTTCAAATAATTGAATATTCATTACAGGTTATCGTCTTCAGTTATCTCGGAATTTAGCCAGTTCGTGAATCCCTTCGCACAAGCTGTGCCAATCATTGCTGCTCATCACCCGCTGTGACCTGTCGGGCAAAGAGAAAACGGCATGCATCTTGCAACCTCTGGCTGCAGCTGTGGTTTCTCAGCAGCGACAACGAACGAACTCATCGCTCGGTAAATTGTATGCAAGCATTTTGCACGGACTCGCCTCACCACAATTGCAAAATGCAGCGAGCATGCACGATAACGACTACGGCGATATAGCGCGGCGATTACAGGTTGTTTAACCAAAATTTGTAACAAGATTTAAGTATGGCAGCACACATCCATCCGCAAACCAATCCCTCCACGACTTGGTATACACTTCAATACGCAGACTGTCTCGATCGCTTGAACGCCGATGAGCATGGACTGTCGCAAGACGAAGCGAAGGAGCGCAAGCAAGAGTTTGGCCCCAACCAGCTGCCGGAGAAAAAGCAAGCCGGGGTGATAACCGTGTTTATTCGGCAGTTTCGCGATCCCTTGATTTATGTATTGCTGTTTGCCGGGGTGGTCTCACTGGTCATCGAAAAGTGGAGCGACGCAATATTTATTTTCGCCGTGCTCGCTTTTAATGCCATCCTCGGCACCATCCAGGAATACAAGGCCCAGCTCAGTGCCCAGTCCCTTCAGGATGTGATCGAGAAGACCGCACGCGTCCTGCGGGACGGCAAAAAGCGCGAAATCGACGCCCAGGAACTGGTGCCCGGCGACATTGTAGAGGTCAAATCGGGGGATGCGGTGCCGGCCGACATTCGACTGTGCAACGCACGCGAATTAAAAGTCGATGAATCTCTGCTGACGGGTGAGTCCGCACAAGTCGACAAGGACAGTGAAGCAGAATTGGAAGCCAATACGTCGCTGGGCGAGCGCAAAAACATGCTCCATGCAGGCACAAGCGTAACCAACGGCCGTGGCCGGGGGATTGTCTGCACGACTGCAGAGCACACCGAGGTCGGACAGATCGCGCGCTCCTTGACGAAAGCGTCGGAAGATCCGCCGTTGGTCCAGCGCATGCGCCGCTTGACCCGTCTGATTGCCGTTTTTATCGTCAGCGCAGTGCTGGTGCTCGGTGCCGTGCAGATTGCTTCCGGCAGCAGTTGGAGCGATACCTTCTTATTGGCTGTGGCTTTAGCCGTTTCTGCCATTCCGGCAGGATTACCGGTAGCCGTTACCGTCGCGCTCTCGGTTGGGTCCTTTCGCATGGCGCGGCGGCAGGTTATCATCCGCCAACTTCCAGCTGTGGAAGGGCTCGGCTCTTGCACTCAGATTTGTAGCGATAAAACGGGTACACTGACCGAGAATCGACTCACCGTTAAACACTTTTATCTGCCGAATGCAGGTCCGTTAGAGCTTACCGGTGAGGGCCTGGAGACAGAAGGTCATTTACAAAAATCCGATTCAGCCGAGCCTCCTTCTGATACAGCTGCCGAGCGTTTGCAACAGGCAATCGGCTCAGCCATTCTCGCCAATGAAGCAGAAATCGATACAGATGCAAACGGCGAGCTTAAAACCGAGGGCGATACAGTCGACGTCGCGTTTTTACTGGCAGGGCGAAAACTGGATATTAACCGTCAGACACTGATTGATGAAGAAGGACGCGAACCCGTCGGTGACATCCCTTACAGCTCAAAGCGCAAATACGCCGCATCCTTTAACCGTAACGGTGAAGCCGTGCACGCCCACGTAAAGGGAGCCGCAGAAACGGTGGTTGAAATGTGTGCTGAAGAGGAGCGCGAAGGTATCCTCGAACAGGCGGAACAATTAGCGGGCGATGGCTACCGGGTGCTGGCTGTGGCGAGCGGCCCCGTCGATAGCGACGCCGCTGCAAACAGCGAGCCCGCTGTCCTCAAAAATCTTGAACTGCAAGCCCTGGTCGGCTTGATCGACCCACTGCGTGCGGAAGTGCCGGACGCAGTCAATGCCTGCCATGAAGCCGGAGTGGATGTGCGCATGGTTACGGGCGACCATCCGCGCACCGCCCTGGCTATCGGCCGCAAACTCGGTATCGCAACCGCTGAGGAAACCGCCACCAGCGGTCAGGACCTGATGGATGCGGTTGGGGAAGAGCGCAGTTCCGAGCAGCAGGGCACGCACACCGAAACCATTGACGACACGCACGTATTTGCCCGCATAGAACCCCAGCAGAAAACCCGGTTGGTAGAACACCTGCAGGACAAAGGTGAATTCGTTGCTGTAACCGGTGACGGTGTTAACGATGCACCCGCCCTCAATGCGGCTCATATCAGCGTCGCCATGGGCCGAGGCGGCACGGATGTAGCACGCAGCACCGCACAGTTGATTTTGGGCGATGACAACTTCGCGTCCATCGTTAATGGAATCGAAGAGGGTCGTATCGCTTACGACAATGTCCGCAAAGTGGTATGGCTGCTCATCAGCACCAGCGTGGCCGAATTGACCCTGTTCGCACTGGCCCTTGCCACGGGCTTGCCGCTGCCCCTTTTCGCTGCGCAACTGTTGTGGCTCAACCTGGTCACCAATGGCATTCAAGACGTGGCTCTTGCATTTGAGCGCGGCGAGCCCGGTGTTATCAAGCGGCAGCCACGGCGGCCCGGCGAACCGATTTTCAATCGGCGTATGATCGAGCAAGTGCTCATCTCGGGTCTCTGGATCGGCGTAGTGGCATATGCGACATTTTACTATCTAACGCAACACCTGCACATGCCAGTAGATGAAGCCCGTAACCTGCTGTTATTGCTCATGGTCCTGTTCGAGAACATCCATATATTTAACTGTCGGTCCGAGGAGCGTTCGCTGTTTAAAGTGCCGATTTCGGGAAACTGGCTGCTGATTATCACCGTTGTCCTCGCCCAGGCCGTCCACATTGCAGCCCTGCATATCCCAGGGCTCAGCAGCGTGCTCGGCACACAGCCCGTACCCCTCAAAACATGGGGAATCCTTTTGCTAGTTGCCCTCTCTGTGCTGGTAGTGGTCGAAATGTATAAAGCTTTGCGTTCACGCAAAGCAAATCCTACGGGCTAAAGTGGACGCCTTTTGTTGAGCTTTATTGGCAATCACAAGCGTGGGGTGCCCGTTTACGGGTCGCCGCAAACGCATGCCTGTTGCGCCAAGACGTATAGACCACATGTTCGAAAACCCAAACACTGCGCGGATTTTCGCGCATGGGCTCTGCTGCATTTTGCAAGCGAAAGCCCTGCAAACCAACAGACACCCACTTATGTATCAGGGATGACAGCAATTGCACATACAAAGAGCCTGCTATCAATTGCCAGAAAGCAAGGTTCACTAAATTTCAATACTTTCCGATAGCTGCAATTAACAACAGGCCCGTCATGTGTTTAGACATGTAATATAATATAATTACCCTTGAACACGCAATCCAAAAAAGTGCCAAACCGGGCAGCGGGTGTAATAAAAAACGCGGGGCAGATTCAGCTATAGCGGGACTTCAGAAAAATTTCTGCCAGCCTGAATGCTGGCAAGCTATTCGCCGAAATCGACGGCTATTTTCGATTTGTCGACCATAAATATCTGCCCTCCTGAACTGAGGACGTCTTCTTTCGACAAAACAATGGGGCTGCCAACCGGCTTAATGCCAAAATCAGGTGGATTGAGGATGCCCTGTTTGTAGAAACGCTCGAATTCAATCAATTCGTCATCCGAAAATAGTGCGATTAAAGCCAATGTCGCCTGTTCGTTTAATAACCTCCGCTTAGCCTCCCAGGCAATGGCCTGAGCGTGCACCTCGGGCCGCTCACTGATCACAAGACCTGCTTGCAGTGCCTGTTCAGAATAGGTTAAAAAGACATCGTACAGTCGATTGGTCTTTCTGCGTGGCAGCCCCAGCAGGTGCTCCAGAAAGCTTGCATGAAATACCGCATAATCTTCTGGACTCTCGTATAAAAACTCAACTTCCTGCATGACCGCATACAGAGCACTCAGATCTTCACTACTCACCCCCTCGTCGGATAAATTGCCGGCAATATCCGCCAGTAATTTACCAGTCTCCGCGACCGTTCCATACGACACCAGTATTTGACTACTGTAATCCTCAATATCTGCATAGGCATACGCCAGCGCCTCCTCGAGGGCCTTATTCTCTTCAAGGGCTTTGTTTAACTTTGCTTCCAGCTCGGTAACCAGCTTCTCTTTTATGTCGAGCACCGTTTTCATCGATTCACGCTCTTCCTGCATGGTCTGAATCAAATTTAACTCAGCCCGACTCGGTGGGTAGGCCCCTTCACTCAACGCTTTTTGCTGAGCATAATCATACATCAGATAGGCTTGCGCGGCGATGATCACCATTAAAACAGTGCAAGTGACTTTATTTAGCATGATATTTAACGGGTTACTGCGCGCGTGCTCTAAAATTCAAGAACTCTCCTCAGTCATTCAATATTAACCTATACTGGATACACGATAAGTCCATTTATTTAACACAAAGTAAGTAATGACAAACACAAGAAACCCGGTAATATACCCACTTGTGTGCTCAATAGTACCTGTCTTTCGCGATAGGCGCAAAGGATTGCAATCTTCATGAATCTTGCGTCGGAAAGCGCATTAAGCGTTGAGTTTCTTTCCTGATACAATGCAACTTCTTGAAGTCAGCACATCGATTGAATTCATTTTGTAAACAAGTTCACCGTTTTCTTTCCAGACAGATTCGTCATACTTCTTTAAATTCCTTGCACAGATGGCTGCAAACAGCTTCAGCCACGGCCATAAAAGGACCGACCAAAACAAGCAGGATCGTTTCCTTTTATCCGCCGAAAACGCTACCGCTTCAAATCCGGCAATCGAGAATCCATAGTGAAAATACGGATACGTTAACGGCATGATGTGGCCACAAATTCGGCCTGCATTTGCTTCTTTTTTCGATGGCGGTGGATACAAGGTTCCAAATCCAGAAACCAACATACTAAATCTGGAATTTAAATGAGAAAGGTTTGGAACTGAAAGGATAAACAATCCATTTGGTTTGAGCACACGATAGGCCTCCTTGATCAAATCATAAGGGCGTAACGTATGTTCCAAAACTTCAATCGCGTAAACAACATCGAAAGAATTGTCTTCAAACGGTATTTTAGAGTCCGTATCAATCTTCCTGCATGCGACTTTTTCGTATTCAAAAATTTCAGGAACAATCTCACAAGGGTAGATACATTCGCCAGGTTCAAATCCCATCTCTGCGATTTTATCGCCGATTCTTTGCGACATATGTCCATTTCCTGCACCAAAATCAAGAATACGGATTTCATTCTTGAGCAAGGGCTCGACCATCGAAAATATTTTGTCATTCGTAGCAAAATGCGATGCAGATTTTATTTTTTTCTGAACCCTCATCAACCGGGTAGAAACAATATTGGTTTCTCAAATGCAATAATTATCTCTGAAAATAATTGTAACGTTGAGGCTATTTGATCATTTTCGAACATCTTTCTTAAATATGAGCACATTAAAATTCTCAGTTTTGCCCGGCGATGGCATCGGTCCGGAGGTCATGAACGTTGCACTCGACGTGCTGGCGCACGCCACGAAGCAGGAGGGGTATGACCTGGACTACGAAACGAGCGATGTCGGCGGTATCGCCATCGATCGTCATGGCAGTGCCCTGCCTGCGACCACTTTAGCGTGCTGCAAACGCAGCGATGCTATTTTGTTTGGCTCAGTGGGAGGCCCCAAGTGGGAGCAATTGCCCCCCAAAGAACAACCCGAACGCGCGGCATTGTTACCGCTGCGCAAAGCATTTGAGCTATTTGCAAATATTCGCCCGGGTCTCTTATTCCCGGAACTCGTCGACGCCTCGCCACTCAAGGCGAGTCGCATTCCAGACGGTATTGATATCGTTTGTATTCGCGAATTAACCGGCGGTATCTATTTTGGGCAACCTAAAGAGACCCTGGAACTGGAAAATGGTGAGCTGCAAGCACGCGACACCATGGTGTATAAAACCAGCGAGATCGAGCGCATTGCTGAAGTCGCAGCGGTGACGGCTTTGGCACGCGGCAACAAGGTTTGTTCAGTCGACAAGGCGAATGTATTAGAAACATCCGTCCTCTGGCGAAAAACCGTATCTGCATTTTTTGCAAAAAATTACCCTGAAATCGAGCTCAGCCACATGTATGTCGATAATGCCGCGATGCAACTGGCGCAAAACCCAAATCAATTCGACGTATTGTTCACCGAAAACATGTTTGGCGATATCCTGTCGGATGAAATGGCTGTCATTTGCGGTTCACTCGGGATGATGGCCTCGGCCAGTCTTGGCACGACTCAGAACAGCCACGGCAAACCATTCGGCCTTTACGAACCAGCTGGGGGTACGGCCCCCGACATCGCCGGAAAAAATATTGCCAACCCCTGTGCCCAAATTCTGAGCGGGGCAATGATGCTGCACTACAGTTTTGGCTTGGACACGATCGCCGACAAATTATCGGCAGCTGTTAAACAAGCGGTAAAAGACGGTGTGCGCACCGGAGATATTGCCTTCGGCGGGAGCAGTGTCTCTACTACCGATATGGGTCAGGCTATTATTGACAGGCTCGGGTCGCAGGAAGTGGAACGTAATAAGTAATAAGTTAGACATAAGTAGACAAAAAGTGCGTCGAGTGGTAGGGGCACTTCTGATTAACAACAATGAACTCAGCGGAAATAAGACAAACCTTTCTCGATTTTTTTAAATCGAAACAGCATGAAATTGTAGCGTCGGCTTCACTGCTGCCGACGTCGCCCAACTTGCTGTTTACCAACGCAGGGATGAATCAGTTTGTGCCTTATTTCCTCGGAGAACGTCCAGCGCCGTTTAAACGCGCTGCCGATACGCAAAAGTGTATCCGGGCGGGCGGCAAACACAATGACCTCGAAGACGTCGGTTTCGATACGTATCACCACACGTTGTTCGAAATGCTGGGCAATTGGTCGTTTGGCGATTACTTTAAAAAGGAGGCGATCCAATGGAGCTGGGAACTGCTGACCCAAGTCTGGAAAATGCCCAAGGAGCGCTTATACGCGACGGTTTATCAACCGGGTGCAGGGGATCCTGCCGAGTTTGATCAGGAGGCCTTTGATTATTGGCAGACGATCTTTACCCGAGAAGGGCTCGACCCAGCCGTCCACATTGTGTTCGGCAACAAAGCTGACAACTTTTGGATGATGGGAGAAACGGGGCCTTGTGGACCGTGCAGCGAGTTGCACATCGATTTGACTGCCGATGGCGATACCCAGGGCAAACTGGTGAACGCAGATTCACCTTACTGCATCGAAATCTGGAACCTGGTATTCATTCAATTCAACGCCGAGGCCGATGGCAGCTTCACCCCATTGTCGGCCAAACACGTCGATACCGGTATGGGCTTTGAACGCGTTGCCGGCATCATGGCAACGACCAACGGGTTTCGCGATTTCAGTAAGCCGCCCTCCAATTACGACAGTGATTTGTTTAAAGATTTGTTTGACCACATTGCGCAGTCCGCCAACCACACCTACCAGGCTACGATGCCGAGGGATCGCAACCAATTGTCGGAGGTAGAAATGAAAGACGTGGTCTTCCGTGTGATTGCGGATCACATTCGCACCCTCACCTTCTCGATTGCCGATGGCATATTACCCGGGAATAACGGACGCAATTATGTTCTGCGCCGCATCCTGCGCCGCGCGGTTCTCTTTGGCAAACGTCTCGACATGCAACCCGGATTTTTTGCTGAACTCGTCGATCCAGTGGTAGCTAAATTTGGTAGCGTCTTTCCGGAACTCAAGACGCAACGCGACACCATCTATAAAGTCATTCGGGCCGAGGAGAATGCCTTCGATCGTACCTTGGACAGAGGACTGCGCCTGTTCGAAAAGATTACGCAGGACAACCCTGCGCACATCCGGGGCAAAGATGCGTTCGAACTGTATGACACGTATGGCTTTCCAATCGATCTTACCCAACTCCTCGCCCGCGAACGCGGATTGAGTGTCGACATGGAAGGCTTTGAACGGGCGATGCAACACCAAAAAGAACTTGGACAAGCCAGCCAGGTCAAAGAAATCATTACCGTGAGCGGTAGCGACGCTGCTATCGAAGCGACTGAATTCGTCGGCTATGAAACCGACCGCCTCAGCAATTTTTCCAGTGAACTCCTGCAAGTGCTGGAAGGTGAAAACGAACACTACCTCATTTTTAAAGCAACCCCCTTCTACGCCGAAATGGGGGGTCAGGTGGGTGACCAGGGCAAAGTGATATTTGGCGAATCGGTGTATACCATCACCGACACGCAAAAAGACCCCCATGAACGCTACCTGCACAAAATTGCAAAAGATGAATCGGTGCACGCATGGGTCGGAAAGTCTGGTCAACTGACGGTCGATGTTGAACGTCGTCGCGCCATTCAGCGCCACCACTCCGCTACCCACATGCTCAATCACGCTCTCCGCTGTGTGCTTGGCACGCACGTACTGCAAGCCGGTTCCCTTGTCGATGCCCACCACTTACGCTTTGACTTCAGTCATTTTGAAGCCATGACACAGGAACAGATCGCACACGTCGAGGCAATGGTGAATGCAAAGGTTTTGGAGAACGATCCGATTCACTGGTTTGAAGTAGCCTTCGACGATAAGCCGGAAGGCACCATTGCGACCTTTGGAGAAAAATATGGAGCCGTGGTACGAGTCGTCGATATCGGTGGCTATTCCAAAGAACTCTGTGGCGGCACCCATGCACAGCACACAGGAGAAATGGGCCTGTTTAAAATAACGTCTGAAAATGCCGTCGCCGCGGGCACCCGCCGCATTGAGGCTATCGTCGGCGAAAGTGCTTATCACTTTACCCAAGACACATTCAATCGTATGCATGCACTGGCGAAAACACTGCACTGCAAACCTCAGGATATTGACACCCGTATCACCCAGCTCATTGAGCAGAAACAGGAGTTGGAAAAGAAACTGAAAAGCTATGAGCGCAAAGCAGCAGCGGCAACCGCCCAAGAATTAACAGCTGGCGCGGTTGAACAACAAGGGTTGAAATGGATAGCAGATACGGTCAAAGTCAATAACCCCGGGGAACTGAAAAGTCTCGCAGTGCAAACTGCGAAGTCCATCGGTGAAGGGGTTGTCATTATGGGATGTGCATTTGCGCCCGACAAAGTAACCGTGGTCGCTCTTTGCTCGCCTGAGGCCATTGCTGCGGGACACAAAGCAGGGGACATCATTCGCTCGCTCACGCAACAACTCGGTGGTAAAGGTGGCGGCAAGCCCGACTTTGCCATGGGTGGCGGTAGCGACGCCGATAAGCTCGAAGCTGTGCTGAACAGTTATTTGAGTGCAACCGAGTAAGCGGTAACCAGCTTACTCCGGCGAGGGTGCCACTTTGCGCAACTTGCATAGGAAAAAACCATCCACTTCCCTATCCGGGAGGATCCGGCAGGCTTTTTTTATCGCAGGATGAAACTGCTTTTTTCCCCAATGAGATAGACCCGGCAGCACAGCACACCCTCTCAAGTGAATCGGCTCAATTTCAATACAGTCCTCCCCTACCAATCCCAGTAGATGCTGGATCACCTGTTCGTTTTCTTCGGGAGCAAATGAACACGTACAGTACAGCAATGTGCCACCGACTTTTAAGCTTTTATAGGCTGAAACGATCAACCCCTTTTGTTTTTTGGACGTCTCTTTAATCTTGCGTACACTCCAGTGACTCCATGTCGCTGGATCGTGGCAACTAAAGCGTGCTTCGGAAGAACAAGGAGCGTCCAACAACACACGATCAAAACGCCCGGGTGTCTTGCGTCCCACAGTGCGACCATCGGTAAGGTATGTTTGCGCAATCGTGACTCCATACCGTTGCAAGTTAGCTTTCAACTTAAAGAACCTGCTTTTTACAACCTCTACCGCTGCAACAACACCTTGATTCTGCATTAAAGCCGCCATCAAAATCGTTTTGCCTCCGGGTGCGGCTGCCAAATCCAGCACCCTTTCTCCAGGCTGCGGCGCAAGCGTCCAGGGAGCATACATACTCGCAACATTTTGAATATACAGACACCCCTGTGTAAACAATTTCGAATGGGTTAATGCCTCTCGATGTGAATGCATCACTCGATAAACCCCTGAAAGCTGTTCCACTGGTTCATAAGGAATCCCTAATGAACGCAAAGACACAGGTTCGCCCCCACACACGGGTTGTAAAGGGTTCAACCAAAAGGTCCTCGTTTTGGGGGCCAAAAAACTTGCAAACACACGCGTTCTTTGGTCTGCAGACGCTTCTTGCAGCACAAGAGCTAAACGCTCCTGAAAGGCTTCAGGAAGTAGAGGCACTGCCATCTGAACAACAAATATAAGCTTAACTTAAGTCGATTCCGTGCGGTCCACCGCTGCTGTGGTCGATGTTTGCAGGTGCATGCATTACCGAGACAAGAACAGACACATCCATCCCACGAAGGTAGCTTTGCTTCTGTTTGCTTTTATAAACACTCAAGCCACCAAGCATGATTGACTTGGTGGCTGGGTGAAACCTTCGCAAGAAGCAAAACCTGACTTCATGCGGGAGTTTCAAGATTAGAAATCCCTGAATTTATTTCTTTCTAGCGGTTTTTTTCTTCGCAGCTTTCTTTTTAGCTACCTTTTTCTTGGCAACCTTTTTCTTCGCTACTTTCTTTTTCGCTACCTTCTTTTTCGCTACCTTCTTCTTAGCGACTTTTTTCTTAGCGATTTTCTTTTTGGCCACCTTCTTCTTGGCGACTTTTTTCTTAGCGACTTTCTTTTTGGCCACCTTTTTCTTGGCAACTTTTTTCTTCGCTACTTTCTTCGCTACTTTTTTCGCCACTTTCTTAGCGACTTTCTTTTTAACGGCTTTCTTCTTGGCCGGTACTTTCTTAGCGACTTTTTTCTTAGCCACTTTCTTTCTAGCTGTTTTCTTTTTAGCCATAGGACTGCTTGATTTAGTTAGTGTTTCTCCTCGCGGAGGGTTTATTGGAAGACTCTCAATCGCCATACGTAACAATTCACCTACACTGATGCCCAGTTCCTTAGACCGCTTGAGCAGTAATTTTTTTGTGGCAAAAGGTATGCGCACCGATATCTGACGATGAACTTCCCCAACATATTCATAATTCTCAAAATCAAACGATGCTAATGCATAGCGAACGACTTGACTCGTTGACCATGCATCCGTCTTAATCTTAAATTCATTAAGCTTTTCAAGCAGGTCTTCTTTTAATTCAAAAGTTAAAGGAGATGTAGAGTTTTCTGTAGTTATCATTACTACCGTGATGTATCCTTAACCAATTGCGTAGTCACTTCGTGAATACAGCCAAATTCGTATTATTAATATTAGAAAGCTTACGATACTATCTCTTAAATGCAATACAAAAATTACATATGCTTATGATGACATGAATTCAAATCAGATTTATAAAATTCAATGAAGCCATTCGAGGATGTGTTTACACCACCCGTCTCTATGATACATGCCAAAGACTTTACGCAACCATCACTCACCAACCGTTTATTCTGTACTTATGGATTAATCGACTGCCTCTTAAGCTCCTTTAGTATTTTTTGGATTTTATCTACACTATCCGTTGATCGCTTGTCGGTTTATTAAAGATGTATTGTTGGAATGTATTTGAAGTTCGGTGACAGGTCAGCTTTCAGTAACATTGCAGGTTATATACAAGGATTGCCAGTCTGCGATCCTTCTCGTTCACCAGTGACGAAACATTTCGACCATTAACACAACATCGCCTTGTTTCACCTGCAACATGTCGCAGCAGGCAAAAGCGGTGACCTGTGCGGACTGTTACCCATAGGGCATTAAGATGGTTGTCATGCATTCCCTGCATATCAAGCAATGTTGAGTTGCTGAGTGCATAATCTCAGCAAAACCCGAGGGGCTAAAGTGAACGCTCTTCCTGCAGTTTTACGGGGCTTACATACGTGGGACGCCCGTTTACGGGTCGCCACAAACGCATGCCCGTTGCGCCAGTGTATACGACTACATTTGCAAAAACCAATACACCGCGCAAATTTTCGCCTATTGGCTCCGCGGCATTTCGCAAGCGAAAGCCCTACAAAAATACACCATCCTACGGTTAAACAGCAGTACCTGTCAGCGCACTCCACATCATTCGCACGAGATTAAATCAAATGTCCATGTGAATGCATTTTAACCGTAATTGTGACTGTTCGCAACAACGTTGGAACGGCACCACCCGCTTTGACGACATTCACTTACAACGTAAGCCAAGGATAACAAGGCAGCGTATGGGAGAACACCTTTCGGTTGGCGCATCGACCTCAAGTCGGCGAACAACTGCATGGTGATTGCAGCTTGGAACAGGCCAATAGCGTGTCTTGACACAGCACCCCTGCTACATAGTGTCTTGTTCTTTTAACCAAATTCATTTTTTAAACGATAGCAGCGTTTCGCTTTCCAATAACGATCCTATCAGACCACATCTCTCCTTAAAAAAGAATCCTATGGCAGCTTCTACCTACATTATCGGACACAAAAACCCTGATGCAGACTCTATCTGCTCGGCAATTGCCTATGCCGCTTTTAAAAAAGCTATTGGTGAAAAAAACTGTATTGCTGCTCGATGTGGCAATTCGAATGCTCGAATTGATGCTATTTTAGACCGCTTCGATGTCCCTCTCCCCGTCTTTTTGGGCGACGTTTCCCCGCGTGTGCGCGACATCATGCGTGCCGAGATCTACAAAATGGAAATCGATGCGACGTGCGCAAGTGCCCTGGAGGTGATCGACGAAAAAGACATTCGTGCGATGCCGGTCGTCGATGCCAAACAAAGAGTGCAGGGAATTATCTCTATCTTTAATCTAGGTGAATTTTTTATTCCGAAGCCGAAAGAGTTGCGCCGCATGCGGCACGTCCACACGAGTATTAACAATATCATCCAGGCTCTGAATGCGACCACTCGCTACGTCCGAGACCCCGACGAAATTGAAGATCTGTATGTCCGGATTGGGGCAATGGATCTCAGTAACTTCGGCACCTTTACAGCCAACGAAAACACCAAGCCCGAAGAAAGTATTATTGTCGTGGGCGATCGGTATGACATTCAACACAAGAGTATTCAACTAGGCGTTCGATTGCTGGTTGTAACCGGGGACCTCGCCTTGGATCACGAGGTGATCGCCCTGGCGAAGGAACACGGAGTTTCGCTGGTGACCAGTCCCTATGACTCAGCAACTACCTCCTGGATCATCCGCACGGCTACACAACTAGCTCCCCTTGTCGACCGCAAGGTGGTGCGATTTTCACCAGACGAGAAGCTCAATAATGTCAGACGTAAAGTTGCCAATCAAATGTCCAGCATTTACTGTGTGGTAGATGAAGCCGATCGCTTGATTGGGATTTTTTCCAAAACCGATCTGCTCCGCCCTACCAATACTAAAGTCATTTTAGTGGACCACAATGAGCTCGCCCAAGCTGTTAACGGTGTCGGCGACGTCGACATCATCGAGATAATCGACCATCACCGCTTAGGCAATCCACCGACCCATCAGCCTATTTATTTTCGCAACGAAATCATCGGTTCTACCAGCAGCATCATTGCGCTGATGTATCGCGAACGTGGCATCGACCCATCGCCGCAGATAGCCGGTATCATGATGGGTGGGCTGATTTCGGACACTCTCAACTTACAAAGCCCTACCTCCACACCCAAGGATGCGGAGTTACTCCCCTGGCTGGCACAGGTTGCAGGTGTCGACACGCAAGAAATAGCTGATTTAATTTTCAAATCGGGCTCTGTTATTTTGAGTTCCCAACCGGATGCGATTATTGAAGCAGACTGCAAACAGTACACCCAAAACAATCTTTCTTTTTCAGTATCACAAGTAGAAGAACTTGGCTACCAAAATTTCTGGAACCAATCCGAAGCCATTTTTGCAGCTCTGGAGAAGTTCAGAGCGAGCAAACATTTGGCATTTTCGTGTTTGCTGGTCACCGATATCAATTCGCAGAGTTCACTGTTATTGATTACGGGTAAAGAAGACATCATTGCTGACATATCCTACGACCCAGTAGAAAAAAATCGTATCTTTGAATTACCCGGCATCGTCAGTCGCAAAAAGCAATTGATCCCCTACCTCACCAGTCTTGTCGATACAGCAGGTTTTGAAGAGTGAAGGGTGAAAAGTTGGAAGCGGGCAACGGATTGATTAAACAGCTATAAGGGGTGTGCTTTGAATTGCTCGGTGATACCCATCCCATCCCAGACACAACATTGCAAAGCTTTGAACAACTCTTCACTTCCTTCACACTGAAGCGGTAAACACTGCACGTTGTGGGGCTGGGTACCCCTCACATGTAAGCCGTTTATCCAGCGGATACAAAAAATCTCTGAGCGATTCAAATGTCATCCAATCGGTTGCACGCTGTTCACTGGAAGTTGTCCAGCTTTTGTGGATCAACTGGATATTTTTATAGCCACAACGTTCCAACCAACGTTCTAAAGTGAGGCACGATGGCAGAAACCAGACATTCCTCATCTTCGCATAACGTCCGCGCGGGACCAACACATGACCTTCAGGGCCATCCACCACGATTGTTTCTAACACCAGTTCCCCCCGGTCGTTGTCGAGGGCTGCGTGCATTTGCAGTAAGTGATCCATGGGGGAGCGCCGGTGGTACAACACACCCATCGAAAATATCGTATCGAACTTTAACTGTGCAAATGGCAGTGCCTCAATCCCCAACGGTGCTACAAACCCGGCACACGCTGGCAGGAAATGGCGGATGGCGTGATACTGCATCACATATAACAGGTAAGGGTCGACGCCCAGGACCCAACGCGCACCGGCTCCCAACATGCGGAAGACGTGGTAACCATTGCCACAACCAATGTCCAGAACGGTTCGCCCTGGTAACGGTTGAATATGCTCTATCAATCGATTCCATTTCCAGTCCGATCGCCATTCTGTATCGATAGCTATGCCATAAACGTCGAAAGGGCCCTTGCGCCAAGGCATCAACACACGCAATACGTGTTCGATACGATCACGCTGCTGCGCATCCACTGCTGCCGGCTCGCCGATCCGCACAGCGGCGGTTTTAAAATCGACTGCATCTGTCGTGAGCGCGGGCAGCGACTGCAGAGCCGCCCGCCACTTGGGAAAATGGCCATTCCCTGAATGCAGTAGCGCTTGCTCGATTTGACCCGGTAATACCTCCAGCCAGGCCGCCATCGAAGCGTCCTCCAAGGCTGTATACAATGGATGATAGGTAGATAACATGCTGCAATCTTAACCCGGACATTTCACCTGAGTCGAAGCAGAATGGTTCATGTCTAGAAAATAGCAGTGCCATACACAGCCATGCGGACGCAGCTGGGTAGACACCTGCACATTCGCATGGCAAGTTGCGTGCTGCTATGGTCGGTCATGGGCGATTATGTTCGATGAGTGGTGAGCTGTACGGGTTAACGTTTGAGGGCCACCCATGAAACAAAATTAAAGCAACGAAACCAGGTATCACATGCACTGAACCCAGTCGTCAACAAACGTTCTCGATGCGTAGCCATCGTTTCAGGAATCAATACTTTTTCCAGGGCACTGCGCTTTTGACTGATTTCTAGCAAGCTGTAGCCATTGGCTTGCTTGAATTGATGGTGCAACGTTTCGTTGATGCGTTGTTGCTGAGGATCGGCAAATTTGATTTTCTCCGAAAGCACCAGCACCCCCCCGGGTTTCAACCCAGCATAAATTTTTTTCAGCAGCGATGCGCGTTGCGCTACATCGATAAATTGCAGGGTAAAGTTCAGCACCACCACCGCAGCATTTTCAATCGCTACGTCCAATATATCGGCGCATTCAATCTGCACCGGGCACTGCCCCGGATGCTGCTTTACCTGCTCGCGACAGCGCGCAGCCATTGCCGGTGAGTTATCGATACCGATAAGCGTGCACCTCTCGCAATGAATGCGCTGCCGCATTGCAACAATGCCCGCACCCAGCGAACAACCCAGATCGTAAATATGTGTGTACGGTTGGGCATACTGCTGTGCAATGACACCCAACATGGCCAGCGTGGTCGCATAACCGGGAACGGAACGCTGAATCATGTCCGGAAACACATCTGCTACGGTTTCATCAAAGACAAACCCCGTCACCTTGGACTGCGGCTCTGCGTAAATATCATCTCGACGGTTCATGAATACAGGGAAGAAACTCAAGAAAGGATGGGCATCTCATACACATGCGTAGAAGCGCGGCATAAATACAAAAAACTGACTGCAATGGTTCCTCATTCCTTGTTATCTTGAATGCACTGCAGTTCTGCCAGCATATTTTCGCGCGCCGTGTTTTCGAACAAATCATAAAAATACTCAGTTTGATAGATGCGTGGTCTATGCAAAAAAGACTCCAACACATGCTTGCGACCCGCTCTATACTCAGCATCTGTATACTGTTGGTATTCTAGACGAATTGCTTGACGGTAGGCTCGATAATTACTGGCCTCGCGCCCCAGTATGCCCAAATCAATATCCTGTAGCAAAGCGGGATCCCCCTTGGAATAAACCTTGCGATGATCGGTTGCCAGAATCAGGTCTTGCACGGTTTGGATAAGCGCACGATCCAACCCCATTGTCTGCATACACTCATCAGCCCACGCTGCGCTTTGCTGCTCGTTGTCATTCCTTGCCGTGTCGTAAATGACATCGTGCAACCAAATTGCGAGCTTGAGAGCCAAGGGATGTTCGATAACAGCTGGATACCATTCGAGTAAATCGAAGCAAGCGGCCACGTGGTGCAAATTGTGGTAATGACGTGCTGGCTCGTTATAATGCTCGCACAGTTGCCGATAACAACGCGCAGCGTTAGCGGGCCGTTCCAGCTTCGCCATTAAATCCGTCCAGCGATGTTCCAGCAGTTGAGTCATGTTTAATGAAAGGTTTAATTATCTCACTTTGGATTTTCTTGTATGTATAAAAAATTTAAAGCGGCAATCAGTTAATGGAAATATAGAATAATATTTAATGAACATTGTTTCATCTTAAATTCCAAGCCGCATACGCTACCCCAGCATGCTGCGTAGAGGTCTTGACAATCCATATTACAAATTATGTTTTCATTTTGAGCATATGACCTTGCTTGTAGATCAAACAAATATTTCACTTACCCATTTGTCTTCAATAGCTTTGAATGATGCCAGCAGGACAGACAACCTGCCATGCAAAGTATTTTGCTCACGAACTAATCAAACGCTGCGCTGCCAGCAATTTGGAAAAGCTGGCTGGCACCCTCGTCGACGCACAGGTTGATCTGAACCCGCACCAGGTCTCGGCTGCACTATTTGCCTTTAAGTCCCCTCTATCCAAAGGTGCTCTCCTCGCCGATGAGGTCGGCTTGGGAAAGACCATCGAGGCGGGCATCCTCCTTCCCCAAAAATGGGCCGAGCGGAAGCGAAAGGTGCTCATCAGCGTCCCCTCCAGCCTACGCAAGCAGTGGAATCGGGAATTACTGGAGAAATTCTTCCTCCCCTCCGAGATGTTGGAGGCCCGCAGCTTCAATCAGGCCATCAAACAGGAAAAGGCGAATCCCTTCAATCAGGACGCGCTGGTGATCTGCTCCTACCAATTTGCGGCTAACAAATCCGAGTTTCTCACCCAGATCCTTTGGGACCTCGTTGTCATCGACGAAGCCCACCGCCTCCGCAACGTTTATAAAAAGCAGAACAAGACCGCTCGTATTCTCCGAGAGGCACTCACCAGCACCCCAAAAGTGCTACTCACGGCCACCCCACTCCAAAACTCCCTGATGGAGCTCTACGGCTTGGTAAGCTTTATCGACGAATACACCTTCGGCGACCAAAAGAGCTTCCGCGAGCGCTACGCCCGCCTCACAACGAGCGACACTTTCATGGAGCTGAAAAAGCGCCTGGCTCCCATCTGCCAGTGCACCCTCCGCCGACAGGTCCTCGAATATGTCAAATACACCAACCGCGTGCCCATTACGCAAGAGTTCACCCCGACCAAGGACGAGCAGGTGCTTTACGACATGGTCTCGGAGTATCTGCGCCGCGATAATCTCCAGGCACTTCCTCCGAGCCAGCGCACCCTCATGACGCTGGTCATGCGTAAGCTGCTGGCCTCCTCCACCTATGCAATTGCAGGTGCCCTGGATTCGCTCAGCCGCAAACTGAGGTCAAAGCTGAAGGCCGACGACCGCCTTAAAGCCGCTCTCCAAGCCCGCGAGGAAATCGCCGACGATTTTGCGCTCCTGGAAGAATTTGAAGATGAGTAGGCTGAAGACTTGGACGACGAAGAACTGCTCACCTAGGCCGCGATTGAGACGATCCAATCCGAGATCAACGACTTGGAGGCTTTCCGCGACCTGGCAGTTTCCATCACTGAAAACGCCAAAGGCCTCTCACTGATGCAGGCGCTGGATGCGGGCTTTTCAAAGGCACGGGCTCTTGAGGCCGCAGAAAAAGCGATCATCTTTACCGAGTCCCGCCGCACTCAGGACTATTTGCTCCGCATTCTGGAAGAGAGCCGCTTTGCCAACCAGGTTGTTCTTTTCAACGTTTCGAACAACGACTCAAAATCGCGCGAGATTTACTCACGCTGGAAGGAGCGCCACGCAGGCAGCGACAAGGTGACAGGCTCCCGAACCGCCGATATGCGCTCCGCCTTGGTCGATTACTTCCGCGACGAGGCAAAAATCATGATTGCCACTGAAGCCGCTGCCGAGGGCGTCAACCTCCAGTTCTGCTCACTGGTCGTCAACTTCGACCTCCCTTGGAACCCTCAGCGCATTGAGCAACGCATAGGCCGCTGCCACCGCTACGGCCAGAAGCACGATGTCGTGGTGGTCAACTTCCTCAACAAAAGCAACGCCGCCGATCAGCGGGTTTACCAGCTTCTGGATGAGAAGTTCCAGCTCTTCAGTGGCGTCTTCGGAGCCAGCGACGAGGTGCTGGGAAGTCTCGAAAGCGGGATCGACTTTGAGAAGCGCATCGCAGGCATTTACCAAACCTGCCGTGCCGCAGACGAAATCCAGATGGAGTTCAACCTCCTGCGCGAAGAACTGGACGAGCAGATCAGCGAGGCCATGGACCAGACCCGACAGCAGCTTTTGGAAAACTTCGACAGCGAGGTGCACGAAAAGCTCAAGGTCAACCTACAGGCCAGCCAGGAATACCTCAATCGCTACGAAAGCCTCCTCCTGCAGCTCACACGCTATGCATTGGGCGAATCCGCGCTATTTGATGAAAAAGCCCCTGTATTCGACCTGCTGAGTAATCCCTACCCCGAACAAGTCATCCCGCTTGGACGCTACAAGCTCGGGCCCGCCACGGAGGACGCTCACATTTACCGCCTCGGGCACCCACTGGCCCGAGAGATTGTGAGCCGCGCCGACGATACCGAACTGCCCCACTGCCAACTGGCTTTCGACTACACGAATTGCCCGCTTCAAGTCTCTATCCTGAAGAACCTCGTCGGTAAATCAGGGGAACTCTCCCTGACAAAGCTCACCATAAATAGCGCCGAGACGCAGGACCACCTCATCTGGGCGGCTCGCACAGACGACGGCACCACCCTCGACACGGAGCAGTGCCACCGCCTTTTCTCCATTCCTGCCACGATTGAAGCAGCCAACACTGACCCTGCCGACCTCAGCGAGCTGACCGAATCCGCCGCTCAGGCGATTCTTGCCCAAATCGCCGAGCAAAACGCCAATTACTTCGATGAAGAGATGGACAAGCTGGAACGCTGGGCCGACGACCGCAAACGCAGCCTCGAAATCCAGATCAAAGACCTCGACGTCGAAATCAAGACTCTCAAGACCGAATCCCGCAAGCTGGCGAAGCTGGAGGACAAGACCAAAGCCCAGCGCCAGATCAAGCAACTGGAGCAAAAGCGCACCGAATTCCGCCGCCAGCTTTTCGATGCTCAGGACGCAATTGACCGCGACAAGGACGGACTGTTGGATGAGGTCGAAGAGCGCCTCAAGCAAACGACTCAGCACAGAACCCTCTTCCAAATCAAATTTTCGGTTATCTAATCAAAAATACCCTGAATAATACTTGAAATCGTCAAATTTTTGTCGATTATACAATTTATGATCCATTCATTGGCCATAAAGAACTTCTCATCCTTCCACGGATCCACCTTGGTTGAATTTACCGCTGGCCCTAAGGCAGGCGATCGAAAGATCTTTCTCTCATCGGTTCAGTCCGATGCCTCTGTCAATTCGGTCACTGGTGTATTCGGAGCGAATGCCTCGGGCAAAACCAACCTGCTCAAGGCCATCGCTTTCCTGCGCTACTTTATTCTGGATTCCGCTTCCGAAAAGCCCGACGCTCGAATTCCAGTCGAACCCTTCCATTTCACAGAGGGAGCAGCAGAGCGCCACAAGCCAATATTCCTACAGTTGGAGTTCGAATATGAGAAGAAGCTCTATCGCTACGAGTTGGAGATTTCTCACCAGCGGGTGCAATCCGAAGCGCTCTATCGCAAAGACCAACGTTTCCGCTACCTATTCGAACGCTCGTGGAAGCCAGCAGAGGGCGATTACGAGTTCAAGCACCAGGACATTGGCCCTTCCAGGCAAGTTGCTCAGCGGGAAAACGCATCCTTCATCGCCTCTGCCGTCTTGCAGGAGCATGAATTCGCCAAATACATCTCGGGCTATTTTAAGAAATGCTATGTCAACGTCCACCTTTACGGGCGGATGCCGACGCATGACCCCGAGTCGACGAATATCATTAAGGCAACCAACTATTTCTCAAAGCATGAGAACTACCTGAACACGGCCATCCGCCACATTGCTTTCGCGGATACGGGCATCAGCGACATTGGGTTGGAGCCCTTCAAATTCATCGACGAAGAAGGCAAGGAGCAATCCATGCTCTTACCCATGGCCAAGCACCAGGTCGAAGGGCATGACTACAAACGTCC
>Ga0102943_1000216_pt1 | contig 40602 bp, 36 predicted proteins | sample SalPonC_black_MG_FD_78174 | JGI IMG/M metagenome (GOLD analysis project Ga0102943, IMG submission 78174) | Salt pond soil microbial communities from South San Francisco under conditions of wetland restoration - Salt Pond MetaG... | ecosystem: Environmental > Aquatic > Marine > Intertidal zone >...
AAAAATTAAATCAAGGTTTCAATTCCGGAGTTGTATTATGATTTCAATATTCCGCGGCATGTTTGTTATCTGCATGGAAAGGTCTGCTGTGCTTGCCGCAGGCTAACCTGATTATTTTTTTGTTTGACGATTCATGTCCGGATTGGCAGAATGTATTCAATATTTTTATCGGACAACAGTGAATTTTTTTTGTTTTTCAGATTTTAAACAAAAAAAGTTGTCAAAAGTTTTTTGGATTTGACGAATAAATTCTTTTGTTAGATAAACAAAACTTTTTTATAAAGTTATCTTCTTGTATCGAGTGCATCCCTGAGTCCATTGCCAACCAGAGTAAAGGAAAGTACCAAAAACATGATAGCCAGTCCGGGAAGAATAGCGAGGTAAGCTTTATCCATAATAATATACCCGTAATGTTCTTTTATCATGGTTCCCCAGGATGGAACCGGTGGTTGAACGCCAATACCCAGAAAGCTCAATCCGGCTTCGAGCAGGATGGCCGTTGCAAAATTAGCTGCCGAAATAATAATTACCGGGCTAATCACATTGGGAAGGATATGCTTAAAAATAATTCGTGCATGGCCAAAACCTAAGGCCCGGGCTGCTTCCACATATTCTTTTTCGCGTACGCTCAATACCTGCCCACGGACAACACGGGCTACTTCTACCCACATGGTTAATCCAACGGCTATAAATATTTGCCAGAACCCTTTGCCTATTACCAACGTTATGGCAATAACCATCAGCAGGGTGGGGATTGACCAAATGACATTAATCAGCCACATAATCACATCGTCTACTTTGCCTTTAAAGTACCCGGCAACAGACCCCAGGGTTATCCCGATGAGTAAGGAAATGAAAACCGAAATAAATCCTACCGAAATTGATATACGTGCGCCGATGAGCAGCCTGCTTAACAAGTCCCGGCCAAAGCGGTCGGTACCCAGTAAAAATCTTTTGGTTACGATATGGTTTTGTTCAATCGTTTCTTTGAGCTTATCGAATGAAATAGTTCTTCTCTTCCCGTTAATATCCTTAAAAATAAATTGATTATTTTTAACTACTGTTTTTGTACCAAAAGCTACCGGAAAAACAACATTCACCGGATTCAATGTTTGATATATAGGTTCTTCACCTTCAATATCATTAAATGCTTCAATAATTAGTTGATTATTTTCGAAATGATAAGCATTGACAGGGATGTAGGAGTACGTGTTGTTCCTGCCCAATAGCATGGTATGTAAAATGCCTTTGCTGTTTTCTTTTTCATTTTTTCTGACTTTAATCATAGTACAGCTAAAACCGGGTTTCTTGGCAGCAATTTCCAGAATTTGCGTATTGGCAAAAGGCGATTTATCCGGGGTAATTAAATAGCCTAAGATAGCAATTACCAACATAAGAAGGATAAATACCAAACCACCCAGCGAAAATTTATTTCGTTTAAATTTTTGCCAGGCAAGATAATCTAACGACCCGTTAATAGTAACTTTTTTCTTTGTAAAAAGCATGAATCAAAAATATTGATTTTATCTTAATTTCCTCCCTTTCCACGAAAAATTTGCTAACCAGCCAAAAAAAGTTGTTGCTACAATATAAAATGGATAGATGATTTGCAGGGGCAAAAATAGCCATAACAATGTTTGTTGGTGAAAAAACCTGGTGCCGGGAATAAGAATAAGCAGGTCAGCCAGCGATTTGATAGCAAAGAGTAAAATAAAAAAGTCCCATTGGTTAGGGTGAAAGATGGAATAGATAAGCCAAAATGCGAGTAAAAAATTACTTGCAGCAACCGTAAGTGCTGTAATGATTATATCAAAATCGCTGTAAGCTTTGCTTTTGGAAGTCCACCGGATGCGCTGATTAAAGAAACCGGATAGGGTTTGGTTAGGGTTCGTATAAACGATGGCATCCCTCGATTTTATAAAATGAATATCCCTGCTGTTTTCTTTCTTTGCCTGCAGTAAAAGAAAAATATCATCCCCCGAAGCATAATCTGTGTATAAAGCATTTTTATTAAATAGCGATTTCTCAAAAAGCAGATTAGCACCATTACACATTATCGGTTTGTTTATTCCTGCCGCTCCTGCACCGGATAGGACAAGACTTGTAAATTCCAATGCCTGTAGTTGTGCAAAAATTTTTGATGAGTATTCGATAGCCACCGGAGCAATAAGCATTTTCGGTTTATGGATGGTATAATATGCAACCAGTGCCGACAGCCATTTTTTGTCCATCCGGCAATCGGCATCGGTGTTTACAATAATTTCTGAAGTACTGTGTTGAATGCCATACGCCAGTGCTGCTTTCTTCCCTTGTTGGTTAGTTGGATTTTGCAGTATTTTCAAACGCTTGTTTTTTTTTGCATATTGATTCAAAATTTTATACGTATTATCTTCGGAATGGTCATCAACGACAATGATTTCGATATTTTCTTTCGGATAATCCTGGTTCAACAACGACTGAAATAAATGAGGCAAGTTTTCTTCTTCGTTTCGGCAGGAAATCACAATGCTAACCGGTTCTTTTTCCGGCTGGATGGTGCGGCAAAAATAGTTTAACTTAAACCAACCCAATGCAAAAGAAACGATGGTAATGCCATAAACAATAAGAACAAGCAATGAAAATGTGATGAGAAAATTCATTATATACTCTGATTTGTTTTCAAAAGTAATAAATAAATCTTGGGTTTTTGTTGCGAAATTACTTTATGGTTTTGTATTAAGCCGTTGATTTTTTTAACTTAGCTCAAAACTCATTTTGTATGATGTGGTTAAAAATTTTTGCCAAATATGTGGTTTTCTTGTTTTTTGTGTTGTCAGTAGCCCATTGCAACGCTCAAATTACTTCGGATAGTAAAAAGAAACAAGATACTTTTGATAGAAAACCTGTTGTTGCCGGTTCTTTTTATCCCGATAAACCCGAATCATTGCAAATAATGCTGGAGTCATTATTTGCCCGTAGCGAAACAGTAAAAACATACGATGATGTTCTGGCCATTATTTCACCTCATGCCGGGTATCCATATTCAGGGAAAGTGGCTGCATCGGCCTTTAACCAAATCGATCCGGATAAAACCTATGATAATATTTTTATTCTGGCAACAAGCCATAAAGTAATGTTTAATGCAGCCTCTATTTATAGTGCTGGTGATTACATTACCCCGTTGGGGAAAGTAGAAGTAAACCACGAGCTGGCCTACGAGTTAATTGATGAGCATAAAATTTTTGTTTATCATCCCGATGCACATAAAGCGGAACATAGCTTAGAGGTTCAGTTGCCGTTTTTGCAGTATAAAATGAATAAGGATTTTAAGATTGTACCAATAGTAACCGGCACACAAAATTTGAATGACTGTAAAAAAATTGCAGTTGCCTTAGAACCTTATTTTAATGAGAACAATTTGTTTGTTATCAGTACCGATTTTTCTCATTATCCAACGTATAATGATGCGAATAAGGTTGACCACAGAACCGGTGATGCCATTGTGGCTAATTCGGTAAACAGCGTGATAGATGCCATTAGTGAAAATGAATCAGCAGATATCGAAAACCTGGTTACCAGTATGTGTGGCTGGCCGGCTGTTTTGTCGTTATTATATATCACACAGGACATGCCCGACATAAATGTTATCCCTGTCGATTATCAGAATTCAGGCGACGAAACCGGAGATAAAAGTCGTGTTGTAGGATATCATGCTATTGCTTTTGCCAAGAAAAAAAATCAAAATATGTCTGAAAAACAATTTAAACTTTCAAAAGAAGAAAAGGCTGATTTATTGAAAATAGCCCGTAAAACAATTAATGAGTATCTTTCGTCAGAAGAAATTCCTGATATTGAGGACGAAAATATTACGCTGGCCATGCAGGAGCATTGTGGTGCATTTGTAACCTTACATTTGGATGGCGCCCTGCGTGGATGTATCGGACAGTTTTCGGCTAATGAGCCCTTGTATGAAGTTGTTCAGAAGATGGCTGTGTCTGCAGCTACCAAAGACCCCCGGTTCCCGGCTGTAAAACCTGATGAGATGGATAAAATAGACCTGGAAATATCTGTATTAACACCCATGCAAAAGATTGAGTCGATTGATGAAATTGAAATGGGCCGGCATGGGATTTACATAAAGAAAGGATTTGCTACCGGAACATTTCTGCCCCAGGTAGCACAGGAAACCGGATGGACCAAAGAAGAGTTTTTGGGACATTGTGCCCAGGGTAAAGCCGGCATTGGATGGGACGGATGGAAAGAAGCCGAAGTTTTTATATATGAGGCACTTGTGTTTAGTGAAAAAGATGAAAAAAAAGATAAATAATGGGAACTTATGGATTTTTACCTATAGCTACAAGTGCCTTAATAGTTTATTTAATAAGTTATTTTTTTACGCATACTCCCCGGTTTAAATTTACTACCCATCGAAGGATTTGGAATTTATTTTTGCTGCTATCATTTCTGGTTACCGGAATACTGGGAATATTTATGGCTTTTGTGATTAGTTTTGGGTTGGATATTAGTTATCCTTACGCAATTTTAAAAATACATGTTGGTTTTGGAATTGTTTGGTTCATCATTGCTACCTTTCATTTTTTCTGGCATCTTTCTTATTTTAGAAAAACGATGAAAATATTATTTACAAATTCATCGAAATAGTATTATTATGGTTAAAGCTTTCTTAAAATATACGAAGCCGGGTATAATTTTGTTAGGTTTCATAACCTTTATCACCCAGATTATTTTGTTGCGCGAGTTTCTTACCTTTTTTAACGGGAACGAACTGGTTATCGGAATTATTTTGGCAAACTGGATGTTACTTACCGGATTGGGAGCCTACATCGGGCGTTTTTTTAAAAAGCACCAGAACCGCCAAAAAATTATCTTTTCTTTGCTCACCGTTCTGATTTTTATCCCTGCCATAACAGTCTTTCTGCTTCATTTTTTGTGGAATACATTTTATCCCGGTGGTGTAATGGTAGGTGTTACCCAGGTTTTTTACTATTCTTTGTTTTTGCTTACTCCGTTTTGTGTTGTTGCCGGTATGCTTTTTACATTAGTTGCCAAAGATGAATCTTTTTTATCCGATAAAAATCGGGTGGATGCAATTTATGCCTGGGAATCGGCCGGAAGTATGTTGGGAGGGGTAATTTTGAATTTTTTGTTAATCTGGTATTTTAAAACATTCGAAAGTTTATATATTTTAATGGCTATCGGCGTTTTTGTTACACTCTATTTAGCTGTTAAAACTAATCATCCATTTATTTCCGGTATTTTGATTTTTGTTTTCCTGGCCTTTAATTTTTTGTATTTTCAAAACGATTTGGATAAATCGGTTCGTGAGCTTTCTTTTCCTAATCAGGAAATACAGTTTGTCAAAGATACTCCTTTTGGTGTATTGGCCATTACAAAACAAGCCGAACAAACCAATTATTACGAAAATAATGTGCTAATGGCTTCGTCTGGCGATGTAACCGTAAAAGAAGAAGCAGCTCATTTTCCTATGGTGCAGCATGATAATCCGGAAAAAGTGCTGGTACTTTCAGGAATAATTACCGGGATTCTTGATGAAATTGTCAAATATCCTGTTCAAAAAATTGATTATGTAGATGTTAATCCGTGGATTATTAAAATTGCCAAAGATTTTTTTAAAATCGACAGCTTGAAACCTGTGCATATTATAAAGAATGACCCTTTAAGGTATTTGAAAAGTGTAGACAAAAAATATGACGTGGTTATTATTAACCTGCCCAAACCATCTACTATCCAGTTTAACAGATTTTATTCACAGGAATTTTTCTTACTGCTAAAAAACCACCTCACCCCAAATGCGGTGATATCTTTTTCCATGCCGTCAAGTTCGAACTACTTAAATGAAGAAGCCCGTAATCTGCTATCTATATTAAATAAAACATTAAAAACAGCATTTAACCATGTGATGATTTTGCCGGGTAGCGAAGATTACATTCTGGCTTCTGATAAAGAACTAACCTACCAAATAACGGAACAAATAGCAGCAAAAAATATTTCAACCCAATATGTTAATTCCTTTTATTTTGATGATGATTTATTAAAAAGCCGCAGCCAGATGATTATGGAACAATTAACCGATGATGTGCCACTGAATAAAAGTTATAATCCGGTTTGTTATCAAAGTCAGATTAAATTATGGTTAAGTCATTTTGATGTTAATTATTGGTTACCGGCAGTGGTGATTTTATTGTTTTCAGGATTCTTTTTTGTTCGGGCAAGTGTAATAAATAAAGGGGTTTTTGCAGCAGGTTTTGCCGGGACAAGTATTGAGTTTGTGCTTTTGCTTGTTTTTCAGGTTATTTATGGATATGTGTATGTTGTGGCCGGAATGTTTATTATGATTTTTATGGGAGGTTTAGCTTTGGGTGCGTATTATACCCCCAAGGTTTTTAAGACCATCGACCGGAGATTATTTTCCCGTATACTATTACTTATTGCTGCCTTTGTGTTTGTTTTACCGGCTATTTTTATTTTGCTTAAAAATATTTACTTACCCGCCTTGGTTATTTTTATAACTTTTTTTCTATTACTTGCTTTTATTTCTATCTCAACGGGCGTTGTATTTTCTATGGCCACCCGATTGAGTCATAACGACCATGGTGTTATTGCTTCGAATGTTTACGGATTAGATTTGTTGGGAGCTGCTGCCGGAGCCCTTTTATTTGCAATTTATTTGGTTCCTATAGCAGGATTTTTATGGTCGGTTGTAATTACGGGAGTACTTAATTTGTTTGTTGCCGGGTGGGTTTGGGTTAAAAAATAATTTTTTTGATTTCTGATTTTCATTTCGTAAATTGCGTTTCATAATTTACGCAACGTAAAACACGGAGCCATGAAACAAAAACCATCAAATCCATTTATATTAACAGGATACTATTCAAAAGAGTATTTTTGTGACAGAAACGAAGAGTATGCAAAACTGTTTGAAGCGATTAAGAATGAGCGTAATGTTACTTTGTTTTCCTTGCGAAGGTTAGGAAAAACAGCATTAATACAGCATTTGTTTCATTTTTTAGAAAAAGATAATAATTATATTACTCTTTATGCTGATATTTTATCAACAGATTCGTTGCAAAGCCTAACTCAGAAAGTTGCTACAGCTGTAGTTCGCAAATTTGGGAGTATTGAGAAACGCGGGTTATCCCAAAAAATACAAGATTTTATCAGGAATATTGGCGCCGGAATAGAGTTTGACCCAATATCTGGTAACCCATCAATAAAGTTTAGATATACAGATTATCATCAATCAAAATTGTCATTACAAACAATTTTAGAGCTTTTATCTAATCAAAAGCAAACAGTTGTTATAGCCCTTGATGAGTTTCAACAAATAACCAAGTATCAGGAAGAGAGTCCTGAAGCTTTTATCCGGTCTTTAGTGCAGGAGTTTCCCGGAATCCGGTTTGTTTTCAGTGGCAGTCACCGTAACATTATGATTTCACTTTTTACAGAACATGGACAACCATTTTACAGAAGTACTCAGATTGTTGAGTTGTTGCATATTCATCCTGATGAATACAGCCATTTTATAAAGTATCATTTTAAGAATAATAATAAAACAATTAAACAGGAAGCAATAAGCCGCATATTTGATTGGACAAACTTACAAACCTATTATGTTCAGTTGGTTTGTAACAGATTATATAGTTCAAATGAAAATATTACCATGGAATTAGTACAGGATACTTTTTTGAAAATTCTGGAAGAAGAACAGACTGTTTTCTCGAATTATAGAAATTTATTGACATCTGTTCAATGGCGTGTTTTGGTAGCTTTATCTAAAGATGCCCCCGTAAGCGAACCTACAAGTGGAGCATTTTTAAGAAAACATAATATTTCATCTACAAGTACTATGAGTACATCGATAAAGGCATTACAAGAAAAAGAATTGATTATAAAAATTAAGAATAGGTATATTATTCATGATACATTGTTAATGCGATGGATTCAGGAAAATTTTTAGTATAGGATGATAAAATAATTGCATTTCGTCAAATTCAACCCTAATTTTGAAAAACAAATGATTTTAATTTTCGTTTTTAAATTTAAAAGGGAGTTATGAGTAAGCACAGAATAAATAAACGAGAATTTCTAAAATACGGATTATTAGGTTCCTGTGCTTTTGTACTGGGAGCAGGAAAGTTACATGCAATAAATAATCTCTCTTTATCAAAGGATGACCTTTGGAAATGGAGTAAATTGTCTCGTTATTATATTGATACACCCCGGGGCGCAAAATGTTTGATATGCCCTAATGAATGTACACTTGAAGAAGATGAAACAGGCGATTGTCGCTCGAGAGTAAATCACAAAGGGAAAATTTATTCTATAGGGTATGGTAATCCCTGCTCGTTGCATGTCGACCCAATTGAAAAAAAACCATTATATCATTTTTTGCCCGAAAGCCGTTCCTTCTCATTGGCTGTTGCCGGTTGTAACCTGGCTTGTTTAAATTGCCAAAACTGGCAAATATCACAGGTTAGTCCTAAAGATACAAGAAACTATGATTTAATGCCCTCAGAAGTTTATAAACAGGCCAAACATTATAATTGTCAGTCTATTGCTTATACCTATTCGGAACCCATTGCTTTTTACGAGTATTTTTACGATTCGGCAAAAATTGCCAGGGAGCATGGAATAAAAAATGTAATGATTTCTGCCGGGTATATTAATGAAAAGCCTTTGCGCGATGTAGCAAAATATGTAGATGCTGCCAATATCGACCTGAAAAGTTTTAGCGATGAAATTTATGCCAGATTAAATGCAGGTTCAATCGACCCTGTATTAAATACATTAAAAATTTTAAAAGAAGAAGGGGTATGGCTTGAAATTACCAACCTGGTTGTGCCGGACTGGACCGATGATTTGGATATGATAAAAAAAATGAGCCAATGGTTATATAAAAATGGTTTTGAAGATACTCCCTTGCATTTTAGCCGTTTTACACCCATGCATAAGTTAACCCATGTGCCGGCAACTCCTGTAAGTGTGTTGAATAAAGCCAGAACAATTGCTATGAATGAGGGATTAAAATATGTTTATATTGGCAATGTCCCCGGCACAGATGCAGAAAATACCTACTGCCCGAATTGTAATAATATTATAATTGAGCGAAAAGGCTTTCGTATTGTACAAAACAACCTGAAAGATGGTAAATGTAAAAATTGTAATACCCCAATTGCAGGTGTTTGGTAGGTTTTTTTATTATTATCATAATTTTGCCATTATAAATTAAAATCGTTTACCATGAATTATTTTAAGGTATTAGGAATTGTTTTTGGTTTGGCTGCAATGCTAAAACCTTTTTATATGCATCTTATTCCTTGGGATGAGAATAAGTATATTGCTAAAGCATATACTAAAAAAAGGCCAAACTGGGTAGTCCCTGTTGCAATTGTGGGATTAATGTTGGTAGGTTTTACATGGTATAAAGAGTTAACAACGGAAGTCCCTTATTCAATGGTTATTACCACTATTTTTTCGTTGACAGCTATAAAAGCTATATTTTTTATTTTTGATTATCAGAAATTTCAGCAATGGGTAGCAGGAATGCTGGCAAAAGATCATGGTAAAAAAATTGTTTTAGTAGATATCCTTGCGGGAATACTTGGGCTAATTGTTTTTGTTGCTTCGATAATTGTTTTTTGATTGATTTTTCTGATGAAAGAATAATTTGGGAGTTATAACTCCTGCTATTATACCAGCAGCATTAGCATAAAAATCATAAGGATTAAATGTCCGGCCGGGAATCAGGCTTTGAATCCCCTCGCTGCCGGCAGCTAAAATAAATCCTCCGATTAAAAAGCTATATAATAAATGGGGTTTGATGATGAAATATTTATTAGCTTTCCATAGTAAGTAAAAAATAGCTAATGAAAAATAGGCGATAAAATGCAAAAGATAATCTATGCGAATTGATTTATCATTAAATTCTGCTTTCATTTCCGGGCCTCCGGGAAGGGTTGAAATTATAAGAATAAAGATAAGCCAAAACCAAAAAACAAAACCAAAAAACTTTTTATTCCTGAAAATAATATCCATAGCATTTTAGAAATGAAAGCGAAAAATAGGAATAAAAAGGGAGTATCCAAAAATTATTTTGTTACAACAATTTTTTTGTTTTTAACCGCAAGCTGTTAAGTACTACTGATACTGAGCTAAAAGCCATAGCCCCGCCGGCAATCATTGGGTTAAGCATAAATTCGTTTACCGGATATAAAATTCCTGCTGCAATGGGTATAGCAATAATGTTGTAAATAAATGCCCAAAAAAGATTTTCGCGAATTGTTCTTAAAGTAGCTTTAGAAAGATTGATGGAGGCTGCAATCTTTTCAAGGTCGCCTTTAACCAGTGTAATATCGGCACTTTCAATGGCAATGTCGGTTCCCTGTCCCATAGCAATTCCCATATCGGCTTGCGATAGGGCAGGAGAATCGTTTATTCCATCACCTACCATGGCTACTTTAAATCCTTTTTGTTGTAAATTTTTTACGTAGTCCAGCTTATCCTGTGGCAAAACTTCTGCTTTAAACTGGTCGATACCGGTTTGTTGTGCAATATTCCTGGCAGTGCTGTAGTTGTCTCCGGTTAGCATGTGAACCTGTAGGCCTGATTTATGCAGGTTACGAATAGCGCGGATTGAGTTTTCTTTTATTTTATCGGAAATGGTGATAAGCGCTACCAACGATTTATTCTTAGCAACAAAAACATGGGTTTGTGCCGTATTGCTGTATTGGTTAAAATATTGATGCTCACCTTCAATATCAATATTGTTTTTTTTCATTAACTGGTAATTACCAATTAAATATTCATTTTCGTTGAGTGTAGCAGAAACACCAAACCCTGTTTGGCTGTTAAATTTAACTACATTCAGGCTGCTGTTCGATAAATAATTTAGATAATTAACAATAGAATCGGCCAATGGATGCTCCGATTTTTTTTCAATGGCTAAAATATCTTCCAAAACCTGGTCGCGTTTTATATCGCTTTTAAGCCATACTATCTCATTTACTTCGGGTTCTCCTTTAGTTATTGTTCCGGTTTTATCGACAACGACAACATTAATTTTCTTTGCAAACTCAAGGGTTTGGGCGTTTTTTATTAAAATACCATTTTCTGCACCCTTCCCAATTCCTACCATTAATGCGGTTGGAGTAGCCAATCCAAGGGCACAAGGACAGGCTATAATTAAAACGGTAACCAGCGTTACAAAGGCAAAAGTTGATTTTGGCTCCGGACCGGCAAAATACCAAACTAAGCTACTGGTTAGGGCAATAAGTATTACTATCGGAACAAATATAGAAGCAATTTTATCGGCTGTTTTCTGCACAGGCGCTTTACTTCCCTGGGCATTTTTTACCATCTCAATAATTTGCGAAAGCATGGTGTCTTTACCCACTTTTTCTGCTTTCATGGTAAAGCTGCCGGTTTTATTAATAGTAGCACCAATGACTTTATCCCCTTTTGTTTTTTCAACGGGGATAGATTCTCCGGTTATCATGCTTTCGTCAATCGATGATTCGCCATCTGTTACTATGCCATCAACCGGGATTTTTTCTCCCGGGCGAATAATAAGGATATCGCCTTTTTGAACTTCTTCAATGGGAATCTCGCTTTCCACCTTGTTTCGTAAAACTCGGGCTGTTTTTACTTTCAATCCCATTAATTTTTTAATGGAATCGGAAGTTCTTGATTTTGCTTTTGCTTCAAAATAACGACCCAATAAGATTAGTGATATAATAACGGTAGCCGCCTCAAAATAAACGTGCGGTTGCAATCCTTTGGATAAAAGATATTCCGGGAAAATGGTATTAAAAGTACTAAATAAAAAAGCAGCCCCCGTACCCAAAGCCACCAGGGTGTCCATGTTCGTGGATTTGTTTTTAGCCTGTTTCCAGGCGATAACAAAAAATTCTCGGCCAAACCAAACAATTACCGGAAGAGTTAAGAGCATCATTATCCAATTAGCAAAAGGAATGTTTGGAAAAAACATAGCAATTACAAATACCGGGATAGCAAATGCAATTGAATAAAAAGCGCGCTGTTTTGCTTGCTTAAGTTTTAATTTCTCTTTTGCCTCTATCTCAGAAACGTTATCCGTAGGAGTGTCAATAATTAATTTATAGCCAATATCATTCACCGCTTTTCCCATTTCGGAGGGCGAAACAGTATTTTCATCAAATTCGACCAAAACACTTGCATTGGCATAATTAACATTGGCCTGTTTTATACCTTCTAAGGAAGAAAGCATACTCTCCACGCTTTTTGCACACGAAGCGCAACTCATTCCTTCAACCAGATATGTTTCTTTTTTGATGCTCATGAATTGGTAATTATATTTTTTCAGCTATGTATCCAGCCTGTTTAAATGCTTCTTTAACCTGTGCAGCAATTTCATCTTCGCTAAGGGTATTTGCTTCAACGGTTAAAATTTTGTCCTTATGGGATAAATCCACATCCCACGAATTTATTGCATCGATTTGATTTAAAAATGGCCTTACCGAATTTTTGCAACCTTCACATTTTAAATTGGTTTTGAAATTTATAGTATTCATAGTATATTTAGTTTTCGTTTTCTTGTTTATATGCATTGTAAATCCCCTCTTCTTTCATTTTTTTATATTTTTCGGGATCTGTTTCTATCTTAAAATCAGTTTTATCTTTTTGTTTGTGTTTTATTGCATATATCAATATTATTACTGCAGTTATTGCAACTGCAACCAGCAAAAGTTTTAAGTAAAGCATAAGAAATGTTTTTAAATTAAATGGATTGGATAACTTTTTCCAATTTTTCTTTTATGTTGCCTGCAATTTCTTGTAGCTCATCATTTTTTATAGCTATCATGGATGCTTGAGGATTAATGGCAACCACTTCAATTTTATTAGGTTCTGTTTCCTGTACTACTACATTGCAGGGTAACATTGTGCCCACATTTGGTTCTGTAAGCAGCGCTTTATGAGCATTGGGAGGATTGCAGGCACCAAGTATTTTATATTTTCTAAAATCAACATCTAGTTTCTTTTTTAAGGTATCGTCAACATCTATTTCTGACAAAACGCCAAAACCTTCTTCCTTTAATGCATCTTTTACTTGTGTAACTGCTGAATTGAAATCTGTATGTAATGTTTTACTGATATAATAAGACATATAACCTCCTCTTTATCTAAAAAATAAGCGGCTTCGGAGTGTTCAAGAAAATGATTATGAGAAAAATTACCTTGTTATTAACCCTGTACCCCGAAGCACGCTTATGTCTTTATTAATTATATTTGTTATTTTTATTTTAATCTATTAAACAGTAAAAAAAATAAAATGTTTAAAAATTAATCAGGTTTTTGACAAAAATTATCATTTTCACAACACCCTAAATGGGTGCTATTTGATTTTTCAAAAGCTTCCCGGCCTTCTTTAAATGCAAACCCGGCGATGGCTAAAGAACCTAAAATATCAATATAGCCAATTTGGAAAATCATATACAAACCACTTGAGACCAATAGAACAATCGATAAATATAAGCAGGATTTTGTACAATTGGCATCGGCAATAATGGCATCTGAATTTAATTTTTTACCGATTTTTAGCTTGGCACTCATTAAAAAATACATAGTAAGTATAGATAAACTTGCGATAATTATCCCTGGAAGGGTAGTTACTGGTTTATTATTTTGGATAATGTTAATTACTGAACCGATAATGATCCCTGCTGTTAAAATATAAAAACTAATACCGGTAACTCTAAGTGCTGTTTTCTCAAAATTGTCGCGTTGTTGGATTTTTGAATACCGCATTCGTAAAACCATGTGAGCAATCCCTATTCCCGAAATTACTTCAACAAAGCTATCCGAACCAAATCCTAATAGGGATAAAGTATCATCATCCAATCCATAATAAACGGATACAATACCTTCTGCTATATTATATACAATTGTTATAATACTGAGTAAAAGCGCTGTTTTAAGTAATTTTTTTTCTACCATAAAAAGAATATAAGATGTTAATATCTGTTTATTGGACAAATATATAAATTATTTTTGGTGAAACAATAAAAAGGGGGCTCCTGCAATGGCAGGTATAGCAATATTAATTATCCAGATACAGATAGTTGCCCAAATAATTCCCGGAATTTGTGGGGTAAACATTCCAACAAAAAAAATGGCTAAGGACCCTCTTATACCTAATTCGGCTAATGTAGTGGTAGGGACTATTGTCATAAAGAAATAGGTAAGGGTTATAGCAACAATGCTTTCCAGCAAACTAATTTGAACATCAAAAATTAATAGCAATAAATAAAATTGGATAGAAAAGATAAAATATCGCAAAATGCTGTAAAGCAATATAACCAATAACGATTTTCTTGACTGGTGGGACAAGAAATGAATTTGTTCTGATTTTTTCTGCAGGTAAGGGATTTTTAAGAGAATAGGTTTTATTTTTTGGATATTAAAGAAGCTCCATAATAATAGTAGTGTAAGAAATAAAAAAAATAGTGCAGTAAATTCATTAAATAAAGCGTTGAGATGAATCTTATCAGGAAAGCAGATTAAAAAAAGAGTAAAGCCTGTTAAACCCATTACAACGGTTGCTGTTAGTTGGGCAAAACTTCCGATTCCTGCTACCAATAGACCGTAAGTTCTTCTTCCTTTTTCCAGAAAATAAGCCTTTCCGGCAATTTCTCCTATTCTGTTCGGAGTAAATATACCAATGGTAATGCTGGTAATAATGATTTGCAATGATTTTAAAAAACGGATTTGAGTTATTTTTTTCACTAACTCTTTCCACTTTAGCGCTTCAATACTCCAGTTTAAAAGCATTCCTATGAGTACCAAAGCAATAAGTGCTAATTGGAATCGGGTAAACTTAAAATCTTGTACTGTAAAGTTTTTTAGCGCTTCGTGGTTTTTAAGCTTATGAAAAATAAACCCGTAGGAAAGAACAATAATGATTAAACTAATCAGGTATTTAAGGATTTTTTTATTCATTAGAAAGAAATATTTGCCAGTCAAATATACCAAGTTTTAGCCAATACATGAGTATGCAAAATTATTTTAAATTTTTCTGTATATTTTACATTTGATTTTGACATGATATTTTAGAACTTTACATCCTGACAACTTTTAATAGGATTACATGAGCTTTGTACGCCCCAAAAAACATCTTGGACAACATTTTTTAAAGGATAAGAATATTGCAGTCAAAATCGTTAAAGCAATGGAACGGTGCGATTCTGATACTATATTGGAGATAGGTCCGGGAACAGGAATTTTAACCAGTCAGCTAATAAATAACCCTGATATAGATTTTTATGCCATTGAGGTTGATATCGAGTCGTTTGATTATCTAAAAGCAACCTATCCTGTCTTGGGTGATAAGTTAATTTATAAAGATTTTTTAAAGATAAATCTGAATGATTATTTTAAGGATCCTATCACTATCATTGGTAATTTTCCCTACAATATATCCAGCCAGATATTTTTTAAGGTGCTTGAGTATCGTAATCTAATAGCTGATGTGGTATGTATGATACAAAAAGAAGTAGCTGATAGAATTAAATCAAATCATGGCAATAAAACCTACGGGATATTAAGTGTTTTTCTCCAAGCTTTTTATGATATCGACTATCTTTTTACGGTTGGTCCCAAAGTGTTTGACCCTCCGCCTAAGGTAAATTCTGCAGTTATCCATCTCAAAAGAAATAAAAGAAAAACATTAAATTGTAACGAAGCATTGTTTTTTCGTATCGTAAAAACAGGATTTAACCAACGAAGAAAGACGTTGCGTAATTCATTAAAAACAATTTTAGTAAATTTACAGATTAATCATGAGATTATGGCAAAACGTCCTGAGCAGTTAGATGTTGATGATTTTGTTCTGTTAACAAATCTTGTGGGAGAGAAAATTAAACAGGATTAATAATTATTAAAATATAAGGTTATGCAATTTGAATTGACCAAAGAATTTATCGATGAACTGATAGGTTTTATTGCAAACGACCAGGAAACAGAAGCTTTTAAACTGATAAAAGACCTCCATCCGGCTGATATTGCCGAAATATATGATGAGATTGATATTGAGGAAGCCCGGTTTTTACACGTAATGCTTGATGGAGAAAAGGCTGCTGATGTGCTTGTTGAATTAGAGGAAGATGACCGGGAACGGTTTTTAAAGGTATTGCCCAGCCAAACGATTGCCGAATTTATCGATAAGTTAGATTCTGATGATGCCGCCGATGTGATTGGCGAATTTTCCGAAGAAAAGCAGGAAGAAGTGTTGTCATTTATTGATAACCTTGAACAAGCCGGTGATATTGTTGACTTGTTGAACTATGATGAAAATTCTGCCGGTGGTTTAATGGCTAAGGAGTTAATTACCGTTAATGAAAACTGGAGTATCACCACCTGCCTTAAAGAAATGCGTAAGCAAGCCGAAAATGTGGATGAGGTATATTATGTGTATGTTATTGACGACAATAAAGTGCTAAAAGGTACTTTATCATTAAAAAAATTATTGTTAACACCTACAAATACCAAAATTAAAAATATTATCAACGAAGATGTTACAGCGGTAAAAGCCGATACTCCTTCTGAAGAAGTAGCTCACATTATGGATAAGTATGATTTGGTTGCTTTACCTGTGGTTGATGCTTTAAACAGGCTTATCGGGCGCATTACTATTGATGATGTGGTGGATGTGATTCGGGAAGAAGCCGAGCGTGATTATCAGCTGGTGTCTGGTATTACCCAGGATGTAGAGTCAACAGATAGTGCCTGGATATTAACGCGGGCACGAATACCCTGGTTGTTTATTGGTTTGTTTGGAGGAATATTAGCCGCCTTGATAATGGGAAATTACGAGTTGGAATTAGGTTTGTTTCCTCAAATGGCCTTCTTTATTCCTTTGATAGCTGCGATGGGTGGTAATGTGGGCGTTCAGTCTTCATCCATTATTGTTCAGGCACTGGCCAGTAACTCTATGGGTTTCGAAAGTATTGGACGAAAGTTGATTAAAGAATTGGGCGTTGCAACATTAAATGGAATTGTTTTGTCGATGGTAATTTTTGGTTATAACTTTATTTTTAGCGATTCTTTTGCTTTGACAATTACAGTAAGTACAGCATTGTTTACAGTAATTATATTTGCTTCTATGTTTGGAACATTTGTGCCGTTAATTTTAGATAAATTTAAAATTGACCCGGCACTTGCTACCGGGCCATTTATAACTACGGTTAACGATATAATGGGACTGTTTATTTACCTGATGATAGGAAAAATGTTTTTTACCTTCTTTTAAAAGATTTTCCAGTAATAAAGTAAAAGAAATAGCAAAGGAATTAATGTTCCCAATATAGTTAGCCAGGCTCCACGGCCTGTAATCCCATTTTTCCCTTTGAGAATAAAAAGTCCGGTAATGGCTAAAATTATTAACGAAGCAGCATATATATCCGAGAAAATGGTCCACCATTTTTGAGGATTGTAGTGCAAATAATTGACTTGGTGAAAAATAGCCCGGCGCTTTGATGTTTCAATCATTCCTTCACCGGTTTGGGTGTTTATGTTTATACTTCCATCTTTGATAAAAATTTTGATTTCATTATCAGACGGGAAGTAATGATTTTTATATCTTTCGCCAGAAGCATATTCCTTTAATAAGGTAATTACTTTTTCCTGGTTTAACTGGTTATGCTTTAATGGAGTATTAGAAATATTAATCTCTTTATTCTGAATTACATAGTTAGGATTCCACTCATTGATATGATTTAAAGCAATACCCGAAAGTCCATAAATAACTGTCATGGCAAAAAATATATAACCTAAATCACGGTGTAAGGCTCGGTTTAATTTTCTAAGTTTCACGAGAATATATTTTTAGTTAATGAATAAGCCTCGTGGAACATCCATGGTAAATTCATTTCATTTTTGTAAACTTGAGTGCATGGATGTTTCATGGCAAAAAATTTATGATAAAAAATGTCCGAAAATGGTTAAATCTTCGGACAAACTTACTATTTAAATTTTTGATTTGGAAATTATATTAATCATTGATTAATGAGAGTGACCCTCTTCGTGATCGTGATTGTGTTCTTCTGCATCTTTTGTCGACTCAGCCTTTTCTGTTTTATCATTTTCAATTACTTCTACTTCACTTGCTTCAATCCAGTATTGTGCGACAAATCCTTTTTCCGATTCTGCAATATCCGCTTTCATTTGTTCAACCTGTTTTATCTTAGAGCTGTCAACTGCAGCATCTTCTTCTTCTTCTTCTTCTTCATGGTCTCCGCCGGAATGATCATGAAGCGCTTCATTATCCATTCCTTCCTCAACTTCTTTTTCTAATTGAGCTACATATTCATCATCAATAATTAATTCTTTTAAAACACCTTTTATCTTAACCGTGTTTCCTTCCAGATCTTTTTCAAAAACTCCAATCTTATTGTTGGGCGTAATTCTTAATGCTTCATCAGGGTTCTCTCCCAAAATAAACATTCTTTTACCACCGTGCGAGCATACATGATTTACCAAACCTTTTACCATTACTTCTTTATTAACATAATCGGAGGTGTTTGATAAAACTTTATCAACAGATATTGCTGATAATTTATTGGTAGTTGTTTCCTGGTTTTCTTTTTGCTGTTTAGTTCCGCAAGAAAATAATACGACAGCGATAAGTAATAATCCTAATACTTTTTTCATCATAATTCGGGTTTTTTGAGTTTGCATTTTAATAATATGGCGTAAATATAATCAATCATAAGAAAATTTAAGATATTTGCATCTTAAATTTTTATTAAAAGGCAGTATTTATTGCTTCAACAGGATTTAAACGGGCAGCTGATCTTGCTGGAGCAAACCCGGAAACAATCCCAATCACAATAGAGATAATTAATCCTAAAAGGATATTTCCAAATGTTAAAGAAATGGTTAGTTCGGTTTGTGAGTTGGCAAATAAACTACCTAAAAAGATAAAAAAAAGTCCGATAACTCCACCTACCATTGATAAGAGAATTGACTCGAATAAAAATTGAAATAAAATAAAAAAACGTTTTGCCCCAAGGGCTTTCTGTATACCAATTAAGTTGGTTCTTTCTTTTACCGAAACAAACATAATATTTGCGATTCCAAACCCCCCTACTAAAATTGAGAACCCCCCTATTAACCACCCGGCAAGATTTATTACACCAAAGATACTTTTTAATGTACTGTCCAAAATACTGGATTGGTTCAATGCAAAATTATCTTTTTCCTGTGGATGTAATGTTCGTACTGAGCGTAATATGCTTCTTAGTTCATCTTTGAATTCAGCAATCCTGACCCCCTCTTTTGCTTTAACCATAATCATCGGATTGGCATTATCACTTTTAATATCAATTAAGGTTTTTGCAAAATTAACGGGCAAAACGATCATCTCATCCAAACTTCCGCCGGTATTTAAAATATCTTTTCCTTCTTTTTTTATTTTTCCTACAATGGTAATTTTTCGTCCCTGGATTTTTATTTCTTTTCCAACAGGGTTGGTCTCTTTAAATAGATCCATGGTTATTTGATCTCCAATCAGGCAGATATTTTTTCCTGCAGCTGACTCAAAAGGAGTAAAATATCGGCCGCTTTCTAATTCAAATGCCCGGATTTTTTCAAATTCATGGGTATTTGCCCAAATAATAACATCGGATGCGGTGATGTTTCTGTATTTTACTTTGCGCATGGTGGATACAGCAAAATTAACATATTGTGCTTTTTCAGAACGTTTTTTGATGTATTCATACTCTTTTAATGATGGTAACGGGCGATTTAAATATTCCCACCAGGCATATTCCTCTCCCGGTTCAGGTGCCCAGGGCCATTTTTGAACGTATACCACGTCATCACCCAGAGAAGATAAACTGGTTTTGATATTTTTTTCTAAGGAATCAACAACAGTAAAAACTGATATAATTGCAAATATCCCAATGGTTATTCCCAAGAGGGTTAAGAGTGTTCTTAATCGATTAACTTTTAATGCGTTAAAAGCAAAAAGGAAGCTTTCTTTTATCTGTAGTAAATAGTGCATTTCTTTGTAATAATAGCCCTTTAAAAGATTTCAACAAATATATATCCAAATTTTTTTTTTACATGATTATTTATATTTTCGAAAAATCGTTCTCGGTATTCAGTCGTTTAGAATATCCACAGAGATTTGCCAATTTTACATTTGTAAAGTTAAAGAATATCGAGAATTTTTAACTATTTTTGTAAAAATTAAATAATTGTGTGTAAATGAATGACTTAAAACGAATAAAATCAGCACTTATTTCCGTTTACGATAAAGCTGATTTAGAGCCGATTATTAAAAAACTTAATGATTTAAACGTTACAATTTATTCAACAGGAGGAACCAAAGAGTTTATCGAGAAGCTGGGAGTCACAGTAATTGCTGTGGAAAGTTTAACGGAGTATCCTTCTATTCTAAGTGGACGTGTAAAAACATTGCATCCAAAGGTTTTTGGAGGAATACTGGCTCGAAGAGATAATACAGAAGATAAAAAAGAATTAGATAGTTACTCCATACCAACAATTGATTTAGTTATTGTTGATTTATATCCTTTCGAGCAAACCGTTTCATCCGGGGCCTCAGAGCAGGAAATTATTGAGAAAATTGACATTGGGGGTATAGCCCTTATACGTGCCACAGCAAAGAATTTTAAAGATACTTTGATTGTTCCTTCAAAAAATCAGTATAAAGATTTGCTTACACTACTGGAAGCTAATAAAGGAGGAACATCTATACGCGAACGAAAGGAATTTGCATTAAAAGCGTTTAATGTTTCTTCTCATTACGATACGGCAATTTTTAATTATTTTAATCAAGATATAAGTCTTCCTGCTTTTAAAAAGAGTGTTACCTCATTTAATGAATTAAGGTACGGGGAGAATCCTCACCAGGAAGGATTTTTCTTCGGGAATTTAGAAGAAATCTTCGAGCAACTGCATGGGAAACAGATTTCTTATAATAACTTACTGGATATTGAAGCAGCTGTTCAGTTAATTAGTGAATTTGATGAAACGACATTTGCCATATTAAAACATAATAATGCCTGTGGCATCGCTTCAAGAGACAATCTGACAGATGCCTGGAAAGCTGCGTTGGCAGGAGACCCTGTATCGGCTTTTGGGGGAGTTTTAATTGCTAACAAACCAATAGATAAAGCTACAGCCGAAGAAATCAATAAAATATTTTTTGAAGTTATTATAGCGCCATCCTATCATGATGAGGCCCTGGACATTTTAAAATCAAAGAAGAATCGAATTATTTTAATACAAAAATCGGATGTTCTTCCCAAAAAACAATTTCGCTCCATGTTAAACGGGGCGCTTGTACAAGATAGAGATTTGAAGATGGAAAGTAAGCATGATTTGAATACGGCTACAGAAAAATCACCATCTGAACAAGAAATTGACGATTTACTTTTTGCTAATAAAATTGTAAAACATTCAAAATCAAATACCATTGTTTTAGTCAAAAATAAGCAGCTTTGTGCAAGTGGTGTCGGCCAGACATCAAGAGTTGATGCGCTGAAACAAGCTATTGAGAAAGCACGAAATTTTAAATTTGATTTAAAAGGTGCTGTGATGGCTTCAGATGCCTTTTTCCCGTTTGCTGATTCGGTAGATATAGCCCATTCAGCAGGAATAACAGCTGTTATTCAGCCAGGAGGTTCGGTGCGTGATCAGGAATCTGTTGATTTTTGTAATAAGCATAATGTGAGTATGGTATTTACCGGAATCAGACATTTTAAACATTAATTTTATATATAATTAAAACAGAATACACATAATGGGATTGTTTTCATTTTTTACACAGGAATTAGCCATTGATTTAGGAACTGCTAATACCATTATTATTCATAACGATAAGATCGTAGTGGATGAACCATCAATAGTAGCTGTAGAGCAAAGTACCGGAAAGCTCGTTGCCATAGGACAGAAAGCTCGACAGATGCATGGTAAAACACATATTAATATCCGCACCATTCGGCCTTTAAGAGATGGTGTAATTGCCGATTTTAATGCTGCTGAGCAAATGATTCGGGGGATGATTAAAATGATTAACCGAAAGCCTCAAATGTTTGCTCCTTCATTGCGCATGGTGGTTTGTATTCCGTCCGGAAGTACAGAGGTTGAAATGAGAGCTGTTCGCGATTCTTCAGAACATGCCGGCGGAAGAGACGTATTTATGATTTATGAGCCAATGGCTGCTGCAATTGGTATGGGTATCGATGTTGAGGAGCCTAAGGGAAGTATGGTTGTTGATATTGGAGGAGGTACTACAGAAGTTGCTGTTATTGCCTTAGGTGGTATTGTTTGTAATAAATCAATACGTATTGCAGGCGATGCGTTTACTGCTGATATACAGGCATATATGCGACATCAGCACAATATAAAAATTGGTGAAAGAACGGCCGAAGAAATTAAAATTAATGTAGGTTCTTGTTTGCCCGAATTAGAAAATCCTCCAGAGGATTATGTGGTTCGCGGTCCCAATTTAATGACAGCTATGCCGGTAGAAATCCCAATTTCTTATCAGGAAATTGCTCACTGTTTAGATAAATCCATCTCAAAAGTTGAAACAGCAATTTTAAGTGTTTTAGAACAAACACCTCCCGAATTATATGCCGATATTGTTAATGATGGCATTTATTTAGCCGGAGGAGGTGCCCTTATGCGTGGATTAGATAAACGATTAACCGATAAAATCGGTATTCAATTTCATGTAGCCGAGGATCCTCTCCATGCTGTAGCACGAGGAACCGGCATTGCTCTTAAAAATGCAGATAAATTCTCATTCTTGATGAGATAAAATTTGAAAATCGGTAAGGTAATATACTATTTATGAAAAGTTTATTAAATTTTTTAGTAAGAACCCATTTCTTATTATTGTTTATCCTTATCGAAATATTTTCTATCTCATTATTGGTTAATAATAATAGTTTTCAGCGTTCCCGAATGGTGAATATTTCCCGGGAATTTTCCGGAAATTATCACCGGAAGTTAGCTGATTTGAAAGAGTATTTTGAATTACGGGATATCAATCAACAATTAGTCGAGGAAAATACCCGGTTATTAAATATTCTTGAGTCAACCTATAAATCTGATGAAATATTTTTTCGAAATGTAACCGATACTATCTATAATCAAAGATATTTTTATACTCCGGCCAGGGTCGTCAATAACTCTGTTAATAAAATGCATAATTTTATTACCTTAAATAAAGGAAAAGAGCAGGGTATAAAACCGGATATGGCAGTGGTTTCCAATGGTAGTGTTGTGGGGGTTGTAAAAGGGGTTTCTGAGAATTTTGCTACCGTAATATCCCTTTTAAACCTCGATTTTAAAATTAGTGCTAAGGTAAAAAAGAATGGTTATTTTGGTTCGTTAAGTTGGGATGGCAAAGATTATCAAAAAGCTGTTTTAAATGAAATTCCGTTACATGCTGATATCCAGGTGGGCGATACAATAATTACCAGTGGGTTTTCATCCATTTATCCCGAAGGAATCCTCATTGGATATATTGAAAACTTTGAGGAACTTAGTGGTAGCTTTTATACGATTTATGTAAGACTTTCGACTGATTTTAAACGGTTAAATTATGTTAATGTTATTGGTAATTTAACACAAAACGAGATAATTGATTTAGAACAAGAGGCAACAAAAAACAATGATTAAAACAGTTCCACGGTATTTATTAAATTTTATCTTACTTGTATTATTGCAGGTATTTGTTTTAAATAATATACAATTTAGTGGTTATATTAACCCTTATATATATGTGGTTTTTATACTTACTCTGCCTTTTGAAACACCTAAATGGCTTTTGCTTGTTTTAGCTTTTCTAATGGGGATTTCTATCGATATATTTTCTAATACCCCTGGTATGCATAGCTCTGCAACTGTTTTTATGGCTTTTTTACGACCTTTTGTATTAAAAATTATTGCACCACGCGATGGATATGAACCGGAAACATACCCTCAGTTGAGATATTATGGAGGGAATTGGTTTTTAAAATATTCGTCAATTTTAGTTTTTGCCCATCATTTGTTTTTATTTTATATCGAAGTCTTTAGATTTTCTGATTTCTTTGCTACATTGCTGAGGGCTGTATTAAGTTCATCTTTTTCAATTGTACTTATTTTGATTGGACAGTATTTTTTTAGAAAGGATACAAAACGACGTTAAAAAAGGAGGCTTGTGGATTCATTTACCGTAAGGAAGTATATTATCGGCCTGTTAATTGTTCTGGTTGGATTAGCTTTTATAATCAAACTGTTTCTTCTTCAGGTAGTCGATTCAACCTATAAATTATCGGCAAGTAATAATGTGATTAGATATATAACACAGTATCCTGCTCGTGGATTAATTTATGATCGGAATGGGAAACTAATGGTTTATAATGAAGCAGCTTACGATTTAATGGTTAATCCAATTCAATTACAACCTTTTGATACCACTGAATTTTGCCAGATACTGGATGTCGAAAAAGCATATGTAAAAGAATCAATCAATAAAGCCAAAGAATATTCGAAGTATAAACCATCCATTTTTTTAAAACAGGTTTCTTCCAAAACATATGCTCGTTTGCAGGAAAAGCTATATAAATTCCCCGGTTTTTTTGTGCAGGCACGTACTTTAAGGAGATATCCTTCTGATATAGCCGCTCATGTTTTAGGTTATGTAGGAGAGGTGAATGATAAAATTATTGAACAGGATCCATATTACAAATCAGGAGATTATATTGGTATTAGTGGAATTGAGCAATCATACGAAGAATATATCCGGGGGAAAAAGGGAGTTAATGTTTTCCTGGTGGATGTCCATAACCGGATTAAAGGGCCTTATGCTGACGGTAAGATGGATAAAAAAGCAGAAGTAGGTGCTAATGTCATATCAACTATTGACGCAGATTTACAAGCATATGGTGAGAAGTTAATGAAAAATAAAATTGGTAGTATTGTGGCCATTGAGCCTTCAAGCGGCGAAATATTGGCTTTAGTTTCTTCTCCTTCGTATGATCCTGATCTGCTTATCGGCCGTAAAAGGACAGATAATTACAGGAGTTTAATGAATGATACCTTAAAGCCATTATTTAACAGGGCTTTAATGGCACAGTATCCCCCCGGTTCAACATTTAAAATTATAAATGCATTAATTGGTTTGCAGGAAAAAGTGCTTTTCCCAACCACGAAGTATCACTGTAATGGAGCTTATTATGCAAGGAATATTCGCGTGGGATGTCACTTTCATAAATCTCCAACTGATTTGCGTCAATCTATTCAGGTTTCTTGTAATACCTACTACTGCAATGTTTTTCGAAGTATCTTAGAGAATAAAAAATACGCATCCATACATGAGTCTTTTGACCAATGGCAAAAATATATTATGTCTTTTGGTTTCGGACAAAAATTAAATACCGATTTTACCAATGAATTAAAAGGGATTGTTCCAAATAAAGAGTTATACAATCGGATTTATGGAGAGAAAAGCTGGAGCGCGTTAACTGTTCTTTCACTTGCCATAGGGCAGGGAGAACTTGGAATTACCCCCTTGCAAATGGCCAACATGACAGCAGCTATTGCTAACAGGGGATACTATATTACCCCGCATATTGTAAAAGAGATAGAAGGGAACTATGAGTTAGACTCACGTTTTAAAGAAAAACATCATACCCTTATTGATTCTTCTTATTATGAAATAGTTATTGACGGTATGGATTTAGCCGTAAATGGTGAGCCCGGAAGTGGAAGTACTGCCCGAAGTGCACACCTTGAGGATATTGTTGTTTGTGGAAAAACAGGAACAGCCGAAAATCCTCATGGAGAAGATCATTCCATTTTTATTGCTTTTGCTCCTAAGCATAACCCTCAAATAGCCCTTGCTGTTTATATAGAAAATGGCGGATTTGGAAGTACCTGGGCTGCTCCTACAGCCAGACTAATGACTGAACAGTATTTAAATGATTCAATATCTATTCCCTGGTGGGAACAATATATTTTAGATGCAAATTTGATAAATAAAACCGATGAGGAGAAGGATTAATATATGGACCAGCATCGATTGGTTAACTGTAGCTTTATATCTGTTACTGGTTATCCTGGGGTGGATAAATATTTATGCCGCAGTATATAATGAGGAGCATCAGAGTATTTTAGATTTTTCTATGCGCTATGGGAAACAATTAATCTGGATTGGTGCTGCTCTGTTTATAGCTCTTCTTATATTTATTATAGATGTTAATTTTTATTCTTATTTTGCCTATGCCATTTATGGTTTAACGATTTTGATGTTGATATTGGTGCTGTTTTTTGGTGTTGAAGTAAACTCAGCTAAATCATGGTTTCAGTTTGGCTCTTTCAGAATTCAACCTGCTGAATTTGCTAAAATTGCTACTGCACTTGCTATTGCAAGGTATTTAAGTGCTTATAATGTTCAGATTAACACCTTCAAATCTTATTGGAGGCTGGCTGCAATTATTCTTGCTCCGGCCATATTAATATTTCTTCAGAACGATACCGGCTCGGCTTTGGTCTTTTTCGTATTTATTTTAGTTTTATTCCGCGAAGGGTTATCTGTGGAAATTCTTCTTTTGGGCATTTTTATGATCATTCTGTTTATACTTGCATTAGTACTCGATAAATTAACCATAATATTACTCTCTATAGGAGTTATATTTCTTGTTTTTACTTTTATTAACAGGAATATGAAGAATTTTGGGGTTGCTTTGTTAATTTTAATTTTATCTTTTTTAATCACTTTTGGGGTAAATAATATTTTTGAATTAGGATTGTCTTATTATTATATCATTTTTTTCGCATTAGGATTTTCGGCATTGATTTATGTAGTTTTAGCTATAAGGTATAAGATCAGAAATATATTTATTCTGTTAATCTTTCTTTTTGGATCTATTGTTTATACCTATTCGGTTGAATATTTTTTTGACAACTTTCTGGAACCACACCAGCAGAAAAGAATTAATGTTGTATTGGGCTTAGAGTCCGATCCTTTGGGTGTAGAGTATAATGTTAATCAATCAAAAATTGCTATTGGTTCGGGTGGGCTTACAGGTAAAGGTTTTTTATTGGGGACTCAAACAAAATACGACTTTGTACCCGAACAAAGTACTGACTTTATTTTTTGTACTATTGGCGAAGAATGGGGGTTTTTAGGTACATTTACGATTGTCTCATTATTTGTAATCTTATTGTTGAGGTTGATATATCTCGCCGAGAGACAACGTTCAGCTTTTAGTCGTATTTATGGATATGGAGTTATTGCTATATTATTTTTTCATTTTCTTATAAATATTGGTATGACTATTGGACTGGTCCCTGTAATTGGAATACCTCTTCCGTTTTTTAGTTACGGAGGATCTTCGCTTTGGGCTTTTACTATATTGCTATTTATCTTTTTGCGCTTAGATGCCAGCAGGTTGGAGGTACTAAGGTAAATAATAAACGGGGCTTAAATTTGCCCCGTAAATAATTATTCTTGTAGTTCAAGATTCGTAAACTCTTTAGTAATTTTAAAATCGTAATCAGGATAAATATAAATGGGCATTCTTTCTTCTGTTTCTCCAATTGAATAGCCCCATAAATTCTTATATTCATTAATATCCTCTCCCATTTCTTCAATTTGTTTTAAATACTCTCCAATGGGTTTTGATTCAACAATAATAACTTTCCCCATTTGGTCTATTATCGGGCTATGCCTTCGGTTGGCATCATGATCAAATTCCAGGATTCTTCGTCCCTGTTTTGTAAGTCCTATAGTTCTGAATGTAAGGCTTTTGCCAACGCCCGGCAGGTTCAGTACATTTCTGTCTGTTGCCAGAAACGGAATGTTTGCTTTTTCCCGAAGCTCGTTTATATTTTCAATCATATTTTCTGCATTTTCGGGGAATGTATGAACAAGTTCACTATACTCTTTAGGAATAACACCTAACCTTTTTTCTTCGAGCTGTTCTTGTACAGCTCTTGCATTAGTTGCAAAGTTGTGGTAGTTCTCCATATACCCTTTTACAGAAAAGGTATAATAGGTTAAAACACCTGTATCGTTAAGAATCTTTCTAAGCTTAGCAGTATGCCCGCGTCGCGATCCGGCGGTAGTAAAAACCATTTGATTGGTTATGGTCCATCCGGCTGATATTAATTTTTGTAATCCCTTAACAGTTTCAGGTGTAACTTCCATTGCCGACTCAAAGTGTGTTTGTATAACAAACTGTTTAATGCCTATTTTAGAAGCTTTTTGTTTAAAATCCGATAGTAACTCAGTTAGTTCATCAGTAATTCTTTGGGGCAGATAAACTGGTAGTCTTGTACCTAATCTTACACGCAAGATCTCGGCATGTTTTTCCCCTTCTTTGAGATATTTGTTGTTATTTTTTTTGCTTAAGGCCATGTCATAAACCGCATCCAAAATTCTTTTTAGCGATTTGTCAGAGCTCATTAATGCATCCCCTCCTGTTATAAGAATATCTCTGAGCTGGGTGTCCTCTTCAAAGTATTTTAATAAACGAATAAGTTTCTTGGGCCAGGTTTCAGTAGGTTTTAGCTTGTCCAGGTCAAAATTTAAGTTCCCTCTTTGGAAGTCATACATTCGTTGACAAGAAACACATAGTCCGCCACAAGCTCGTCCCATCGAATCTGGTATTAAAATAGCTACTTCAGGATAACGACGGTGAATATTGTGGTCTGAAGGTAACAACCAACCGGCAGCATTTGGTTTTCCTGGTTCAACAATATCTTCTTTTTCCCAGGCCACGATATGCCCAAACTCATCAATAAGTTCCTGACTGTAAATAATGTAATCTCTAATAGCTAAGTCTGCATTGGTACGGTCTTTTGTATCGAGTAGTGATAAGTAATAGGGATTAACAAAAAAAGGTATTCCTGCTTCCTTCGCTGCCTGAAGGGTTTGCATGGTTTCTGGATCAAGCGAATAGTCCAGCATTTTATTCAACAAGTCGGGTTTTCGTACAGCAAATTTTAAATGGAAGAGTTTAGAATCCCACCATTCATTCATTTTTTCCATCTTTTCTTCATAAGATACGTCCGGCTCGAAAGAAAATCTGCTGGCTTTGACTTCACCTGACTCAATCATCTCCAGGATGACTTTTAAAATACGTTGTTTGTTTTCTTTTCTGGCTTCAATAATTTCAGGATCTAATCCCGAAGGATTTCTATCCATCCATTCTTGCACTTCCCCGGCATCGGGTTTGCTTAGCTTGTTTGTTCCGTTAAACTGTCTGAAAAGTTCAAGCATATCCAGGAAGAATAAATATTTGCCTCCGCCAATACCGTGGTTGGCAGCAAGCCATAATACCCGAAACGGATTACTAATGTCTTTTTTTCCTCTTAAATTTAGATCTTCGTATTCAATATCTGAATTTTCTATATAATCAAGAATTCTGATGGCGGCAAAATCCTTCCATTTTAGCTCTTCATAGGGTTTTCTTCCTTTTACTTCTCCTTGGTAATATTTATAAGCTAAGTCATTTTGTTTTAATTCGTTTTCGGCCCATTTTTTTAATTTTTGTATCGCTTCATCCTCAGGGAGTGCTAATATTTTTTTTAATTTTGGATTTTCTTGTAAAAGCAAGTTAAGTATTCGGTTAGCTCTCGGGCTTATTTTTACCTTTTCTTCGTTAATTCTGTCTACCATAACAATTTCCTCTTTTTTTATTAATAATCACAGCAACTCCATAAATAAGCGGCCAAACTTATCATTAATTATAATTTACTTACACCAACACAGACAGTTTGTGTAGTAAAATAATTCCCTAAAATAAAAGGGGGCAAGCCAAAAGATGGCAGTGTTAGTTAATCAAATTTTGCAAATTAATAAAAATAAATTTAAAAATCAAAATTAAGTAACTGTTATGCAAGGCTTAGTCACTTGTTAAATCAATGTTGTGGACTGTTTCTATATAATAAATAATTTCTTTAAAAAATTTAAAAAATAGATTTTTCAGGTACCCGTAATTTTCTTGTAAAGTAATAATGGCAAATTCAGAATGATCGGGTAGGGATGTGTATTTTGCCATAGTGCTTAATACATCTTTTATGCCTTCAATTTTCCGGTATGAGTATAATCGATGATTTCTGATTAATTTGGGGAACATTTCCTGGACTTCCGAAGGCATCATTTCTTGATATTTGTAAAGTAGTTGATGAAAATCTTCAATAAAATCGATTAAATGGATGGAAGAAAATTGCTCCCAATTGGAGGCCAGGTAATGATCATAAATAATATCAATAATGATTCCTGCGTATTTCCTGTATTTTGGAGCAAATAGTTGTTTCGCTTCACTGGTATTCTTGTTAAAATCGGTAAATGTGTCAATGTATCGATGTAACAATATTCCCTCTTTTATCTTATCAGGATATATATGAAATGCTTTCCCTTTAATATAATCACCCATGAAGTTGCCGATTTTTATTTCTTCATTTACTCCTGAAAGATATATATGTGCTAGAAAATTCATTGAAAGTAATATTATTTAACGCTATAAAATCTAATCTTTACTAAATTAAAGTTTGTTTTCAGCAAATTGTTCAAACCTTAATTATTTTTTTATTAACTTCATATGTTTCTTAACATATTTTTGCAATATTGTTTATGGATTCCCTGAAAAATCTCGAAAACTTTTAAATGTACTTTTTTTAAGTAGGCAACCGCAAATAACTTTGTTTGTTGAAAATTAGGAAATTTCTGTCTAAAAATTAACTTTGTTAGGCATTTTTAAAAAATTATTAACTAATAAAACATAAAAAGGAGGATTTATGGCTAAGAAAAATGTTCTTATTATCGGAGCCGCTGGAAGAGACTTCCATAATTTTAATACGTATTACAGAGATAATGAAGATTATAATGTAGTTGCCTTTACAGCAGCTCAGATTCCGGATATAGACGGGCGAAAATATCCTGCCGAGTTAGCAGGAAGTTTGTATCCTGATGGAATTCCAATTTATGCACAAGATGATTTAGAAAAATTAATTAAAGAGTTAGATGTAGAAGATTGTGTATTTTCATACAGTGATGTTCCTTATCAGGTGGTAATGAATATAGGTGCTCAAGTAAATGCTGCAGGTGCAAATTTTGTATTATTAGGACCTGGTAAAACAATGATAGAAAGCACAAAACCTGTAATTGCTGTAGGGGCTGTTCGAACAGGTTGTGGTAAATCACAAACATCGCGCCGAATTATTGAACTATTAATGGAACAAGGACTTAAAGTTGTTGCTATTCGTCACCCTATGCCTTATGGTGATTTAGTAGCCCAAAAAGTTCAGCGTTTTGCTACCATCGAAGATTTAGCCAAGCATAAATGTACAATTGAGGAAATGGAAGAGTATGAACCTCATGTACAACGTGGTAATGTTATTTATGCTGGTGTTGATTATGAAGCAATTCTTAGAGAAGCAGAAAAAGACCCTGATGGTTGTGATGTTATTCTTTGGGATGGTGGAAATAATGATTTCCCATTTTATAAACCCGACCTGATGGTTACTGTTGTTGATCCTCACCGACCAGGACATGAACTTTCTTATTACCCGGGTGAGGCTACTTTACGCTTAGCTGATTATGTGGTTATTAATAAAATGGATTCTGCTGATGCTGATGCAATTCAAATTGTTCGTGATAATATTGCTAAGGTTAATCCTAATGCAGTAGTGGTTGATGGAGCTTCTCCTCTTACTATTGATAAACCTGAATTGGTAAGAAATAAAAAAGTATTGGTGGTTGAAGACGGACCAACATTGACACATGGTGAAATGAAAATTGGTGCCGGTACTGTTGCTGCTAATAAATCGGGTGCTGCTGAGTTAGTTGACCCAAGAGAATATGCTGTTGGAAAATTAGCCGAGACATTTAAAATTTATCCAAATATTGGTACTTTATTACCAGCAATGGGATATGGCGACCAGCAGATTAAAGATTTGGAAGCAACCATAGATAGAACACCTTGCGATGTTGTTGTTATTGCTACTCCAATTGACTTAACCCGAATAGTGAAGATTAATAAGCCAACGGTAAAAGTAGGTTATGATCTTCAGGAAATTGGTCAACCGGATTTAGGTCAGGCAGTGAATGATTTCATTAAAAAAAATAAACTTAAATAGTTTTTTTTAATAGATGATATAAAAACTGTTTCCGTAAAAGGAGACAGTTTTTTTTTATGCTGGCATGATTTTGGATATTTTATACGTTGAATTTTTTTAAGAATTAAAGTATTTTTGTAAAGTTGTTATTATCCAATTAAATATATCTGATATGAGAAGCTTTATTTTGGTTTTGGTATTTATTTCATTAAGTGTATTATTAAATGCACAAGTAATTCTTCCTGTAGAAGCAGATACTACAAAAAAAGCAGAGCAGGTAGATGGAGAAAATATATCTGAGAAGGAAAATAATTCAGAAAAAATAAAAACAGATGTTGTGTATTTACACGACAAAACAGTTATGCATGTTGATGTAAAAAAAATCTATAATAGTCAGTTATATTATTCGTTGCCGGGAGAGCAAAAGGTAAACCAACTGGATGAACGTTTAGTTTATAAAGTTGAATATAAATCGGGAAAAGTTGAGATTTTAAACGAAGAACCTCAATCAGTCAGAAATGTTAATGATTATCGGAAAGTTAAAGTTACACACGACCCTAACATTGTTGAAGGGATGGTTGAGGTAGCTAAATTAGAAGCTAAAGCTGAAGGAAGTGATCGAGGATATTCTACAGCTAAAAGTCTTGAACGTACGGCAACCATTATTTTAAGAAGAAAAGCTGCATTGGTTAATGCTGAGATGGTATTGATTACAGACAAAAAGGTACATGTAGCTTTTGGTGAAATTCCATTTACTATTTTATACGGTACTGCTTACTCTTACAGGTAATTTTTTTATCAATTGGTGGTTATTTTATCCAACTCGTAAATGATGGAGGAGTATGTTTCTTTTAACTCCAGTAAATGGTTGTTTTTAAACCGCTGCATAAAATTAAACCGAACCTTGGCAAGCCATTTTTTTATTCCGATATAATATTTAAAAGCAAATAATCCGGAAAATGGCACTGTTACAATAAAAGATAATGTTAGCCAAAAGGAATTAAAAACATTTGCTCCAACAATTGCCAGAATAATATAATAAAGCGGAAATAAGATTAATGCAATAACAGTTCTAAAAGAACTAACAAATTGAGGATCTTTTATTTTTTTGGTCACCCAAACAGGAATTTTATGGGGTATATAATTTAGGATGCTTCCATAAAGAAAAATCGGGAGAAACAGTATGGCTAAAAATAACTCTCCCAGTAACCTTAGAGCAGAGAATTTCCCTTTTTGAAGAACCCAGTGGCGAAAATTTAATTTTTTTAATAAGTCAGTATATTGTGATGTGAGATTTTGTAAAGATTTAGCTTTTTCAGGTTTTACTTCTGTGAATTCATTTAAGGCGGTAATAATTTTTTTCTGTGCATAAAAGTTATAGGGTTGGTTAGTCTTTTCAAACCCCATTTTTTTGATCATTTCAGGAAGATATAAATATCTGATAGTATCAAACATTTCATAATATTCATCTTTCTCAATATGTATCATGTATTTTTTCAACTCTTCGGCTATTCTTTCCCGAAGAAGGTTCAATCCACGGGGTGAATTATTTTTGTATTCTTCATAATAATCAGAGACCGGGATGGGCTTACCGAAGTTTATAAATAATCTGCTTCTGAAATTGGAATAATGCGTCCAGTCCAAACCTACCGGAACAATTTTAATATTTAATGTAAAATCATTAGCTTCTTCAGCCTCAAATGCAATTCTTGAAATTCCTTTTTTTAGGGTTCGAAGTTTTCGTATTCCGGCATGGTTTCCTTCGGGAAGAATAACCAGTCCGTTTTTATTTTTTAATACATCGATTGTTTTTTGGAAAACTTCCTCGTTATTTTTCAGACTTTCTTTTCCGTCCCTAATACGATATATAGGAAGTATCTTTAGAAAAGTAAGGATTTTAGCGATTGTTTTCTTTTTAAAGATATCAGCCCGGGCCAGGAATACAGGCTCGGTCTTAACCGTAGCAAGAATAGCTAATGCATCCATTAATGCATTTTGATGATTAGGGGCATAAATAATAATATCATCTGTTGGAATGTTATCAAAATTGTGTACCGTTGTCCTGAAATAGGTTTTAGTAACAAAGTTTACATATGGCCTTAATAGGGTATACCCCCAATTTCTTTTCTCAATAGTATCTCTGCTTATTGGCATAAAACAAAATTGATTTTACGATTATTCATCTATTTTTTTTCTGGACCAAAGTGTTGCAATCCCTATTCCTGCTATAATGTGCCATATACCCCACCATGCTGCGATAAATGCCATACCTCCTAAATCCAGCTCAGGAGGGAAGAGTTTAGGGTTAAATATAAGTACCAGTCCCAGTCCCGAATTTTGGATTCCGGTTTCTATGGATATAGATCGCCTGTCTTTTCGAGGAATTTTTAGTAACGTGCTAAAGGTAAATCCCGTTAATAATGCCAGTGCATTATGAATAAAAACTATCAGAGCAATTAGATGAATATATCTTATAAAATAATTAAAATTATTGGATAATGCTGCTACAACATATCCGGCAAAAATCAGTAATGAAAGTATTTTTATTGGTTTCTTAATTTTTTGAGTCAAATCAGGGAATTTCCTGGCAAATAATACTCCTATAATTATAGGAATTCCTAAAATTATAAAAACCGTTTGAAACATTTGGAAAGGATCTATTTCAATGGGTCTTAATAATGGGTGAGATTTTGCATATAAGCCACCCCAGAAAGCAAAATTTGCAGGTGTCATGAAAATAGCCCCTAAAGTAGCTATAGCTGTCATACTAACCGATAAAGCTATGTTAGCTTTGGCCATTGAAGATATAAAATTTGATATATTACCTCCGGGGCAAGCTGATACTAATATCATTCCTAATGCTACTGCAGGCGTTGGTTCAATAATAAGTATAAAAATAAAGGTAATAAAAGGCAGTAGAAAAAATTGAGAAATAACTCCGGCAATTAATGATTTAGGTTTTGCTATTATCTTTTTAAAACTCTTGAGGTCAATTTCCAGAGCTACCCCAAACATGATAAATGCTAAGGTAATGTTCATAAATAATAATCCAGCAGGGCTAAAATTAAGATGGATTTTATCTAATACTTCCAGAGAGTTTCCAGTCATAATTTCATTTTTTTATTGTGGATAAAAATACACAATTTGACGTGAATAATTATAATACTTCCTATCTATTCTGCTTTTATTTACATAACAAGGATGTTATTTTATCAAAAAAATATCGATTCATTCGAATTTGTCCTGTAAGATTTATAAATTTACATTACTATCTTACCTTTTGGACAGAAATAATTAAACCTGCAGAATTTGTGGATAATAACAATGTTTTAAAGCTTATAGATGAGATATCGGAAGTACTTTCTTTATTGATTGAGCTTAAAAAGAAAGGCCGGTTTCGTGAAGCACTGGAAAGAATTGATAAAACACTTTTGGAATATTTCCATCTGGATTCAGATTTTGTATATTCTGTTTCCGAGGATTTTTTTATTGATGCACTGAAACAGGAAAAGAAATTAACCTCCCAGCATTTATCAACGTTAGCTGAATTGTTAAGCGAGCATGCAGATATTCTTTTAGAACAAAATAATCTGAAACAAAGCAGGAAAGTTTTTAATAATACACTGAGGATATATTATTTCCTTAACGAAAAACAAGACTTTTTTTCGTTTAAGAACATGAATAAAATGGTTCTTATTAATGATAAATTGGCTAAAATTAATGTTGCCATTAAAAGTTAACCCACAATTGTTTATTTCTTATTAATTCGTTGTTTTATTTTTTCTGTTTTCTCTTCAAATCCGGGTTTCTCAAGTAAAGCAAACATATTTTTCTTATAAGCCTCAACACCGGGCTGGTCAAAAGGATTAATTTCCAATAAATACCCGCTTATGGCGCATGATTTTTCGAAAAAGTATAGTAATTCTCCAATAGTATGCTCGTTAAGTTTTGGAATTGTTATCCTGATATTTGGGACACCTCCGTCTACATGAGCTAAGGTAGTACCTTTTTCTGCCATTTTGTTTACAAAATCAATAGGCTTGCCTGCCAGGTAATTTAGTTTATCAAAATTTTCTTTATCTGAGGGGATTTTTAAATTATAGTTAGTTTCATCAACTGATAGTACGGTTTCAAAGATATTTCTTAATCCATCCTGGATATATTGACCCATTGAATGAAGATCTGTGGTAAAACTCACACTAGCAGGGAATATTCCCTTTTGCTCTTTTCCTTCACTTTCGCCAAATAACTGTTTCCACCACTCAGCAATATAATTTAGTTGTAAGTTATAGTTTGCAAGAATTTCAATGTTTTTTCCTTTCTGGTAAAGTAAATGACGGGTGGCAGCATATTGATATACCGGATTTTTATCAAATGGTTCGGACTCACTTATATCAAGCATATTTTTTGCTCCGTTGATTAATTCTTCAATATTATATCCTGCACAAGCAATGGGTAAAAGCCCTACAGGCGTTAATACCGAATATCTTCCACCAACATCGTCGGCAATGGTAAATGTTTTGTAATTTTCTTGTTTTGCAAGGGTTTTCAAGGCCCCTTTTTCCGCATCGGTTATAGCTACAATCCTTTTTCGTGATTCTTCTTTCCCGATTTTATCTTCTAACTCTTTTCTTAAAATCCTGAAAGCAATGGCTGGTTCTGTTGTAGTGCCTGATTTTGATATAACTATGAGGGAGAAGGATTTTTCTTTAAGATATTCTGTTAATTCGAAGTGATAATCTTCTGATAAATTATGTCCGGCAAAAATAATTTCGGGAGTATTGCTTCTCTGCTTAAAATATCCCGAAAGAGACTCAATAACTGCTTTTGCTCCTAAGTAGGAGCCTCCAATGCCTATAACAACTATAACATCAGATGTTTTTTGTAAATGAATGGCTGTTTTTTTAATATCATCAACTGCTTGTTTTGAGATATTTTTTGGAAGGTCCAACCATCCCAGGAAATCATTTCCTTTACCACTTTTTTCTTTTAACATCTGCACTTTTTCTTTAATAAGTGCATGATATACGTTTAATTCTTCCTTTTGAACAAAAGGAAAAATATTGCTTATATCTAGTTGAATATTTTTCATAATAAAGATATTTTTAACGTAAATTTTCAGTAAGTAGCTTTATTTCTATAGCAGGAGAAATCTTTTCGTATAAGATATTGTAAACAGCTTCTGAAATAGGCATGTTTACAATGTATTTTTTGTTGATTTCATTAATTGAATTAACAGCATAATAGCCCTCGGCGATCATATTCATTTCCAATTGTGCCGATTTTACCGAGTAGCCTTTTCCTATCATGTTTCCAAAGGTTCTGTTCCGGCTAAATTGAGAGTATGCTGTAACCATTAAATCGCCTAAGTAGGCAGAACCTTTAATATCTCTTTCAATGGGATGTACCACATCCACAAATCGTTTGATTTCCTGGATGGCATTCGCAATAAGCACGGCAATAAAATTGTCACCATAACCCAGTCCGTGACAAATACCTGCTGCAATAGCAAAAACATTTTTTAAAACGGCCGAATACTCAGTGCCATAAATATCATCCGATATACTTGTTTTGATATAATGTGTTGATAATAAATCAGCAACCTGGCGTGCTATTTTTAAGTTTTGCGAAGCAATGGTCAGGTACGATAAACGTTCAAAAGCAACTTCTTCGGCATGGCAGGGGCCGGAGATAACTGCAAAATTTTCAAAGGGAACGTTAAAGTGTTGGTTAAAATATTCACCGATAATTAAGTTTTCATCAGGTACAATACCTTTAATAGCAGAAATAATTATTTTATTGCTTAGGTCAACAGTTAAATTTTGTAAAGCTGATTTAAGAAATGCAGATGGGATGGCAAATATCAGGATATCTGCATCTTCAACTGTTTTACTTAAATCGCTATAAAATGAAAGTTTTTCAGTATCTAACGAAACAGAGCTTAAGTAAAAATTGTTATGTTTATGTTGTTTTATAAACTCAATCTTTTCTTTGCTTCGCATATACCAATGGATATAACTGGTATTTTCGAGCAATATTTTAATGATTGCTGTCGCCCAGCTACCTCCACCCAATACGGCTATTTTTGGTTTTTCACTCATTTAGTTGTTTTGATTTGTTCAATCCATTCTTTTACTTCTTCCTGACTGGGATTTTTTAATCCTAATTTATGTTTTTTATTGGTTCCGCACAACTTCTGATGTAAAGCTCCAGGATTTATGTCAGCCATGCTTGCAATAGTTAAATAACCCGATTTTTGAACCACTGGTACCCACTCTTCAGGGATTCCGATCTCCATATATTTTGCCGGTTCATCTTTTGCTGCTTTCTTTTCAGGCCGCATTTGTGGGAAAAATAAAATGTCCTGGATGGATGGCGAATTGGTCATTATCATGGATAACCGGTCGATTCCAATTCCCAATCCTGCTGTTGGCGGCATACCATATTCAATTGTTTTCAGGAAATCCTCGTCTAATACCATGGCTTCTTCATCACCACGTTTCCCTAAAATCAATTGTTGTTCGAAACGTTCGCGTTGATCAATCGGGTCGTTAAGCTCCGAATAGGCATTGCAGATTTCTTTACCATTGCAAATAGCTTCGAAACGTTCAACCAGTCCATCTTTATTTCGGTGTTTTTTAGCCAGTGGTGACATCTCTATAGGATAATCGGTAATAAATGTTGGCTGAATTAATTTAGATTCGCATTTTTCTCCAAAAATTTCATCAATAAGCTTTCCCTTGCCCATTGTTTCATCAATATCTACCTCAAGTTTTTTCGCCGTTTCGGCCAACTCTTTTTCATCCATTTCTGAAATATCTATTCCGGTAAATTCTTTAATAGCTTCGAACATGGTATATCTTTTCCATGGACGTTTAAAATCAATCTCGTTTTCGCCAACTCTCACGTTGGTTGTTCCATGGATATCAATAGCTATTTTTTCAACCATCTCTTCCACCAGGTCCATCATCCAGTTGTAATCTTTATAAGCTACATAAAGCTCCATCTGGGTAAATTCCGGGTTGTGGAAACGGCTCATTCCTTCGTTTCGAAAATCTTTAGCAAATTCGTAAACACCATCAAAACCACCTACAATTAATCTTTTTAAATACAATTCATTGGCAATACGTAAATATAAGGTTTGATCTAACGTATTATGAAATGTTTTAAAGGGTCGAGCTGCAGCTCCTCCATAAAGAGGCTGTAGTATAGGTGTTTCAACTTCAAGGTATCCTTTCCTGTTCAGAAACTCACGCATCGAGTTGGTCAGTTTTGTCCTTTGTACAAAAGCTTCTTTCGTTGTCGGATTAACAATTAAATCTAAATGACGTTGGCGATAACGCTGCTCTGCATCTGAAAAGGCATCATATACTTTTCCGTCTTTTTCTTTTACTACAGGTAAAGGTTTGATAGATTTGCTTAAAACCTTGATTTCATTTGCATTAATGGATGTTTCTCCAACTTTAGTGACAAAAACATTTCCTTTAATTCCTATAATATCCCCAATATCTAGTAGTTTCTTAAAAACTGTATTGTAAAGTGTTTTATCTTCGTCGGGGCATAAGTTATCGCGTTTTAAATAAACCTGAATTTTTCCTTTGTCATCCTGCAATTCGATAAATGAGGCGCTGCCCATTATTCTTCTGCTCATTATTCTGCCGGCAATACTAACATCCTGGAAATTGTTTTTTTGAGAATCATACGCTGATAAAATTTCTTTAGAGTTTGTATTGGTTTCAAACTCTTCTGCCGGATAGGGATTAATTCCTAATTTTCTTAACTCTTCTAACGATTGTCTGCGAATAATTTCCTGTTCGTTCAACTCTAAATTCATCATATATATATAACTATTTATTGTATTTGTAAAAAACGGTACAAAGATATAATTAAATCGTTAATTAATGGATGTATAAATAAATCAATATATTAATTTTAATCACTGTTGTCCAATAAAAAATTGAATACATTCTGTAGCCTTGATTTTATTTACTTTTTACCAACTTTCTATTTCCGGGGCTTTACCTTAGACCCCACATACTTTCTTGTCTTGAAACAAGAAAGTACGCAAAGAAATTCAAGGCTGCGCCCGCCTCACTCGAAAAACTAAGCGATGTGAGCTAAAAAATCTAACCTGCATCATTCATGAATTTCATGAATGATGTAGCTGCACTATTCATAAATATTTGAAATATAATATTTATGAATACGTCAGGCTAAACTTGCACTTCCCTCCGGTCAGTGGTTGCCTTCGGCAAGCTCGCACAAAACGCTCGGTTCGAACAGCAGATTTTTTTAACGCTCACTGTGCTTGTTTTTCGGCTCGCCGGACCATGCCAATCCGGACAAGAATCGCCATACAATAAAAATAATTAGTTTCCCTGGAAAAACAATTGTCTAAACCCGGAAGTTTTACCCATTTATAAAACAAACCGCAAATTGCAATCTATGAGCATAACCCTCCGG
>Ga0102943_1000217_pt1 | contig 40410 bp, 32 predicted proteins | sample SalPonC_black_MG_FD_78174 | JGI IMG/M metagenome (GOLD analysis project Ga0102943, IMG submission 78174) | Salt pond soil microbial communities from South San Francisco under conditions of wetland restoration - Salt Pond MetaG... | ecosystem: Environmental > Aquatic > Marine > Intertidal zone >...
AATCCCGGGTAGGAATGAAATTTTTTGAAAACCAAACGTATAAGCACTGTTATGGTGCGGCTGATTAATGAAATCCCTAATATCATGACTGAAATCTTCCCTAAAAAACTCCCCATATATTTCAGCATTTGCACCGGGTAGATGTATATGAGCATAAATCGATGCTGCTTGATTTTTATTTTGAGCTCTTCCAGTTGTCTCTTTTCCCTTGTTAAAAAGTGCAGAATTACTGCTGGGATTAAATGGCAGTAGGGCGTTGTTCAAACTGAATCCACCAACTTGGTACAGATGGATTACTCGTGTTATTCCAATTGTAAAATTTCTCCAGAATATTGGTGAATAAGCAATATTAACTGCCGTTGTAAATCGTGTTTCATTTTGCCCGGGCCCATCGAAATAATCTGAGTCATTCGGGTATCCAAAGATCCACTTTGCTTTTACATCACCAAAATAGGGGATGCTGAACGGTTCGTGATTGCTTAGAAAAAAGTGTGGAATTCCTGGAGCATTATTACTGAAAAGAAGCGGATAACGAACGGCGGAACCCCACCACAAGGGTTCGGTACTGATCCCTGTTTCAAGTTTTTTGTAATGCAGGCGAATGGAACTGTTTCCCGGGTCAATAGTGGTGTATGTGTCGGGGCCGAAACGAAAGGGTGCATCTAAGGCCGTACCAATACCTTCCGCTACATATCGAATATTACCATCAGCATCCCTTGGAATAAATCGGGGCCTTAAAAAATTAAGATTTTCCTGGTAAATAATATGCGGGCTAATATTAACAGATAAATATCGGGATGTCGCAAAAAATCCGCCTTTAAATTCCATGTTAGATCCACGGCCATACCAAGCAGCTCCGTTATTCTCGCCATGAGGAATGCGGGAGTTATAGGTCTGCTGAATGAAAATTGGCAATAATCCTACATTAAAACCCTGGTTAGAATAAAGTGCCTGGGCCGATAAATCGCGATTCCACCAGCCTGTATAGTTATCCGATTGGCTTATAATTGAACGATATCTGTCTGTAGAAACGGGTCGGTCAATCAATGGAAAATTAACTGTATCGGCTAAAAGAGAATTGATTTTTATTTGCTCATCCTGCAAACTTCCTACTTCAATGATCTGTGCTGTCATCCGCTCGGCAGTAAACAGCGTAAAAGCGGCATAAAGAAAAAGAAACAGAAACTTCTTTGTATGTTTATTCTTAAAAAACACGGAATGGTTTGCTTGTTGGATCACGAGAGGATATCAAAAAAACGTTAAACGTCTGCAAATGAGAATTATTAGCAGGAAGTTATTCAATATATTCATGTTATAAAATTGATAAAGAAGAAAACAAATAAAGGTAGTATGTTAAATTGTATGAAAGAAATATGATTTGGTAAATGATCGTTTACAGAATAAATTTCAGGACACTTTGAGTGAATTTGTTTTTGTATTAAGACCATAAATTATTGTATCATTCAAAGCTACGTTAATAAGTAAAGAATATAACTCTAAAATGAGCGACACGCCTTACGAGTCTGGCACAACTTCGACTGAGAAAGATGTTGAGCAGACGAATATAAATAATCAACAAAATTCCAGAATGAAGCAGGAAGATGAAGTTGATATTTGGGATCTGGTAAAAATAGTTTGGGATGGCAGAATTTATATTCTCATTTCAACGATTGGCTTTTTAATATTAGGTTTCTTTCACCTAAACTTTGGCCCAACCGGAGAGTACATGTCTAATTCTATACTCTTACAGGAGGTATCTGCTGAGTCGAACGCAACAAACCGATTTTTGCGGCAATTTGGTGGCTCATTTGGTTTTTCTACTTCTGATGGAGAAGCGGGTCGGATATCACCATCTCTTTATCCAACGATTATTGAGAGTGCTGCATTTAAGTATGAATTAATCTTTGAAGATATAGAGTTCGAACGTTTCGATACAACAATGACAATCTTTACCTTTTTTAATGAGCATTATGAGCCGCCGATCCGCTCGAAGGTATATGAGTCTGTAATGGATTATTCAATTTTTCTACCACTGACGACGTACGACTATATAACAAATTTCACGTTATTTGAAGAGGAGAAACCAGAAGAAGAAGAGATTATAGTTGAAACGAATGAGAGAATACTCAGGCTGACTCCTGATGAAGAACGACCAATGAATGCATTGACTTCTCGAATAGCTCTTACGATGGAAGGTAATTTAATTACTGTAGAAACGACCCTCCCTGATCCAAAAGCTGCAGTTATGCTTAATATTAAGGTCATTGATAAAATACAGGAGTATGTGACTGAATATCAGGTTGAAAAAGCTCGGCAGAACTTGGAATTTGTTGAACAACAGTACGAGACAGCGAAGGAAAGATATGAAAGAGCAAATCAGGCGCTCGCAAAATTTCGTGATCAGAATCTGAATATTAGTTCAAATGTGGTGAGAACTGAAGAGGAACGCCTTCAGAACCAAAGAAACATGACATTTAACATTTATAATTCGATATCAACGGAGCTTGAACGAGCCCGATTAAGATTACAAGAAGAAACACCAGTTTTCAGTGTTCTTCAGAAATCGAGCTATCCCACGAGTGCTTCTGGTGCTTCGAACAGAATTTTGGCTATTTTTATAGTGATCGGAGGCTTTTTTGGAGTGGCTTATATTTTTGCTGAAAAAATATTTCAAAAAGTAGTGATGGAAATCAAAGAGAGTTAAGTTTTTTAAAGTATAAAGTAACTCATTTTCTATTGTTTTCTGTTCAACATTAAATAACAGAATCGTTTTTTATATAAAGTATGCTTGATTCAATCAAAAAGATCTATAATCTACTTCCAAAAAAAGATCACTATAAGATTGCTCTTCTTTTTTTTCTGATGATTCTTGCTTCTTTGATTGAGCTGCTTGGTGTGGGTATGGTACCTGCTTTCATTATTTCAGTAGCCGATTCAAATGTTGTATTTGATACACCATATGTTGGAGAAGCACTAAATTATATAGGAATTACCACTTCGAGAGACCTGGTAATCTTCGGTGCTATTGCATTGATTGTAATTTATATTTTCAAAAATATTTATCTGCTTATTTTCAATTATTGGAAATCACTGTTTATTAAGAACAGGGGTGTATATCTTCAAAATCGAATCTTCAAAGCATATTTAACAGCTCCATATACATTTTATATACAACAAAATTCATCAATTCTGCTTAGGAATGTTACCGGAGAGGTTGGTAAAATTATTTCAGGTACACTTACTCCGTTGCTGGACGTGTCATTAAAGATATTAATGTCAATATTCATCGTTGGGGCATTACTAATTTTCGAGCCATTCATAACTGTGGTTACAATAATTGTTCTTGGCGGGGGTGGGTATCTCTTCTTGAAAATTACTCGCATTAAAATGAATGAAGCTGGTACAAGAGACCGTGAAGCGCGGGGTGATAAAAATAAAGCCGTTTTACAGGGATTAGGTGCTTTTAAAGACACTCGGGTTTTAAACCGGGAAAAATTATTTCTGAAACAGTACGATAAGTTTGCGAAAATAAGTGTTAAAGCAAATATCTACCGCTCCATTATTTCCAGCCTTCCTAAACATATAATTGAGGTTTTAATGGTAAGTGGTATTCTTGCAATTACCCTGATTATGGTGCTTGAAGGACGACCATTCTCAGTTATTATTCCAATATTAACACTTTTTGGTGTTTCGGCAATTAAACTGATGCCTATTTTTAGTACAGTGATCAAGGAAGTGAATAATATGCGTTACAATTCCGCATCTGTATATGCGATTACTGATGACCTTAAATTATTGGAAAATGATTATAAAGACTTTCGAGAGAAAATTTTAAATGATACAAATAGAATTGAGTTAAATAATCAAATTGAATTAAAGAATGTTTCATTTAGCTACCCGAACTCTTCTGAACAAGCTATAAACGATGTATCAATTACTATTCCTAAGGGGAAGGCAGTGGCCTTCGTTGGATCCTCAGGCGCAGGGAAAACGACCCTTGTCGATCTTATATTGGGATTGTTAGAACCTCAGAAGGGTACTCTTGAAGTTGACGGATATGATGTTAATAAAAACATTCGGGGGTGGATGAAAAATATCGGCTACATTCCGCAATCAATCTACCTGTTGGATGACCGAATTTGGAAAAACATTGCTTTTGGTATTCCAAGGAGTGAGGTCAATGCAGTTAAATTACGGCAAGCCATTAAAGCTGCCCAACTTGAAGAGATTATTGGAAGACTGCCAAAAGGATTGCAAACGAAAATTGGTGATCGCGGGATGAGGCTGTCGGGAGGGCAGCAACAGCGAGTTGGTATTGCCAGAGCATTATATAATAATCCACAGGTTCTTGTGATGGATGAAGCGACATCGGCACTCGATAATATTACCGAGAAATTCGTGATTGATGCAATTGAACATTTGAGAGGAGACAGAACAATCATCATGATTGCACATAGGCTTACAACTGTAAGGAACTGTGATGTGATATATATGATGAGTGAAGGTAAAGTGATTGCCCAGGGTACGTACGATCAACTTCTTGAAAACAATAAGGAATTTAGAGAGATGAGCCTCATTGTTGAATAGTATTGTAAAGCTAAATATTAATAACATATTGATTTTTGAATGAATCTTAATGGCAAATCTATTTTAATCACAGGTGGAACCGGTTCTTTCGGAACAGCATTTGTGGAGCGAATAATAAATGAATGGCCTGATGTAGAACGTGTGGTTATCTATTCGCGCGATGAACAAAAGCAATTTGAAATGGCTCAGGTCTATTCTCAAAAAGAATATCCTATGCTTCGCTACTTTATTGGCGACGTTCGTGATTACAAGAGATTAAAGAGAGCATTAAACGGAATAGATTATGTAATTCATGCCGCCGCAATGAAGCATGTACATATTGCCGAATACAATCCAGATGAGTGCGTAAAGACCAATATTGGTGGTGCTGAAAACCTTGTTAGAGCTTGTTTATCTAATCAGGTAAAGAAAGTGGTTGCGCTTTCAACTGATAAAGCTGCTGCACCTATCAATTTGTATGGTGCTACAAAATTGGTATCTGATAAACTGTTTATCGCGGCAAATAATATTCGGGGAAAAAATCCAATCACATTTTCAGTGGTGCGTTATGGCAATGTAATGGGTTCTAACGGGTCTGTGATTCCATTTTTTATCAAAAAAAGACGGAGTGGAGTTTTACCTATCACTAATAAAAATATGACACGCTTCACAATTACACTCGAAGATGGAGTGGATATGGTACTTCATGCCCTGGAGCATTCATGGGGTGGTGAACTTTTTGTCCCCAAAATACCCTCATACAAAATTATGGATGTTGCTGAAGCGATAGGCCCTGAATGTGAAAAGAAAATTATTGGCCTGCGTCCGGGAGAAAAGATCCATGAAGAGATGATCACATCTTCTGACTCTTTTTACACCTACGATCTTGGTGATTACTATACCATTTTACCGTCGCAACATATGTGGAACCTGGATGAATACATTGAACATTTCAATGCGAAGAAAGTAGAACTTGGATTCCGTTATAATTCTGGTGAAAATAAAGATTGGGTAAGTATTGAGGAAATTAGAAAATTAATCAGGGATCATGTTGATCCTAGTTTTTCCGTTTAATTTCTCATCAATCAGCTCAAAAAAATTGATAAAAGATGCAGTCTGAATCACCTAAAAAAGTTTTTGATCCTATCCCCTATGGCAGACAGCATATATCTAAAGAAGATATAGAGGCGGTAACCACCGTTTTGCAGTCCAATTACCTTACACAAGGTCCCGAAATTTCAAAATTTGAAAAATCTTTTTCTAAATACGTTGAAGCCGATTATGCTGTTGCTGTTTCAAATGGTACAGCTGCTCTTCATTTATGTGCTTTAGCTCTGGGTGTAGATTCAGACAGCAAAGTGATCACAACTCCAATTACATTTTCTGCATCCGCAAACTGTATCCGGTACTGCGGAGGTGAGGTGGATTTTGCTGATATCGCCCCCAAGAATATTCTTATTGATATTGAAAAAATTAAGGAGAAACTGGAATCAGTTCCAAAGGGGACCTATGATGGCATTGTTCCGGTAGATTTTGCCGGTAGGGCAGTGAACCTTGAAGCTCTACGTGAATTGGCTGATGACTATGGATTGTGGATAATTGAAGATGCATGTCATGCGCCCGGGGGATACTTTATTGATTCAAAAGGTAAAAAACAGAATTGTGGAAATGGAAAGTTTGCAGATCTGGCAATCTTTTCCTTTCATCCGGTAAAACATATCGCAGCCGGTGAAGGTGGAATGATTACGACAAATGATGAAGTTCTCTACCAAAAACTGCTGAAATTGAGAACCCATGGAATCATAAAAAATGAAAGTGAGTTTGTGAATTCATTGGAACTGGCAACAGGAAATTCTCAAGATTCAGATCTCAAGACTCTTGACTACCCCGGCTGGTACATGGAGATGCAGGATTTGGGATATAATTACAGGCTTACAGATTTCCAGGCGGCACTCGGTAGAAGTCAGCTCGGCAAGGCAGATGAGGGCTTGGAGCAAAGAAGAGCAATAGCGTCCCGTTATGCAGAGGCGTTCAATGGTAAACATTATATTCGAAATCAGACAGGAGTAATTGAAGGTCATGCATATCACCTTTATGTTATTGAAGTTGAAAACAGGCTCGGACTCTATAATATGCTTAGAGAGAATAACATTTATGCACAAATACACTATATCCCTGTTCATCTGATGCCATATTATCAATCATTTGGCTGGAGTAAAGGGGACTTTCCAAACGCTGAAAATTATTATTCGGGTTGCATAAGTCTTCCAATGTTTCCGACACTTACAAATGATGAACAAGAATTTGTAATTGAATGCATAAATAAATTTTATGGATGATAAGGTCCATAAGATTGGTCTGGGTACCGTTCAATTTGGAATTCCATATGGTATTTCAAATAAAAGGGGGCAAACGTCTCCCAGCGAAGTTGCTAAGATTTTAGAAACAGCGAGAGTGAAAAAGGTTCAGCTCATCGATACAGCATCTGCTTATGGAAATGCTGAAAAAATTTTGGGGCGTAATGATCTCTCATCATTTAAGGTTGTTTCAAAATTTATGCCTCCAAAGGATGGAAACTCGCTGTCTCACCAGTTGGAGCAATCTCTTTACGACTTACAGATCTCTTCTCTATATGGCTACCTTGCACATCGTCCAAGCAATCTTGCAAAGAATCCATCAACCTGGGAGGATCTAAAGACTCTTAAAGAGAAAAGATTTGTCCAAAAAATTGGGTTTTCAATGAATGAACCTGGAGAATTAGAGGCACTTCTAAAATTAAATATCCAACCTGATATTATCCAAGTCCCATTTAACTATTTTGACAGGAGATTTAAAGATATGATGATATCATTGAAGAGGGATGGGTGTGAGATTCACTCAAGGTCCACCTTTCTTCAGGGGTTGTTTTTTATGGATATAGACCAACTGGATTCCTATTTTGATGAATTAATTCCTGAAATCAAAAGACTTCAAATAAAATTTGAAAACTTAGCAGGTGTACTCCTAAATTTTGTATTGGTACAACCGTTCATCGACAGAGTAATTATAGGCGTTGAAAATCGAAAGCAATTCATAAAAAATATAGATTCACTTTCTACATTCAACCCGTTACCGGAATTAACCGGAAATATTTCAGAATCATTACTAAATCCATCAAACTGGCCTTTATAACATTATGGTTTATACATTTGATCTGACAGAAAAAATAATTCTTCTAACTGGTGGCTATGGTTACCTGGGTAAAGCTGCTGCAGAAAGCCTTGTACATCACGGTGGTACAGTCTATGTGTTGGGCCGTACGAAGAAAAAATTTGATGATGCTTTCGAGGATCATCCTGAAATAGGTGAGAAACTTTTCTTTCAACATTGTGATGTTGCTGAAACGGAATCCATCAAAAAGGCTTATGAATCAATACTTACAAAAGAAAATGGTATTGATGTTCTTATAAACAATGCATTTTATCTTGATGGTCAAGATCCACTTACTATGACGGATGAAGAGTGGAATACCGGGATTGATGGAACACTAAACAGTGTTTTTCGATCTATTCGTGAGGTGATTCCGTTCATTGAAAACAGCGAGTCTCCAAGGATTATTAATGTTTCATCTATGTACGGTGTTGTTGCACCTGATTTTAATGTTTACAAAGATTTTCAGGAGATGCTAAATCCGCCACATTACGGGGCTGCAAAAGCAGGAGTGGTTCAGCTCTCAAAATATTATGCAAGTTATCTGGGGAATAAAGGTATTACAGTTAATACGGTGACACCCGGACCCTACCCACCTGATTCGGTTCAGAAAAAAAAGCGATTTATAGAACTACTTAAAGAAAAGACACTGCTCAAACGAATCGGGAAACCGGAAGATCTGGCCGGAGCTTTTGTTTTTTTGGCTTCTGATGCATCTGCGTACATTACAGGGCATAATTTAGTTGTAGACGGTGGATGGACTATATCTTAGAACACTTAGTCTTATTTTATAAAGACCAATTAAATTAAACAATTTCGATTTAAACAAACGCATGAAAGCAGTTACAATCATTCAAGCACGAACAACTTCAACACGATTACCTAACAAAGTGTTGCTTGAAATTTATGGAACATCGCTACTTGAACGAGTAATCAATCAAGCGAAAAAAATTCGGAGTACTGATGAAGTATGGGTGGCAACATCAACCCATGAGAATGACGATCTGATTGAAATACTGTGCGAGAGAAAAAATATACCATGCCACAGAGGTTCATTAGAAGATGTTCGTGGGAGGTTCTACCATATTGCGAAGAAACAGAATGCTGATATTATTGTAAGAATAACAGCTGACAATCCATTTACAGAACCGGAATACGCTGCAGAGATGATTGACTTCTTGAAAGAAAATCACGATAAATACGATTATGTACGGATGGATAGATCAACCATCCTTGAAGGTACACACAGTGAAGTTTTTATGATGGATGCATTGGAAAAATCTGTGACCGATTTTGATGATTCAGAAAATCGAGAACATGTTACACCAGCTATAATTCGGGAGATGAGAATGTTTGAAACTAAACCTTTAAATAAAGATTTAATAGCTAAAAAACCTTACTTTATTGGTGTCGATACTTTTTCGGATTTCAAAAAAGCAACATATTTATATAAAGTATTTGGTGAACAGGATACTTTAAAACAATTAATTAAAACTATAAATAAAAATGGAAATGCAATTTAAAGAAGACGGATTCATTGTTATCAAAGATTTCTTCGACAAAGAACTTATTGAAGAGATAAAAACCGCCATTGTCTCTTTTGATAAGTGGGATATTATGAGAGATAAAGATGTAGTTTTTGAAGGAGATGAAGCAAATAGAGATTTCAAATACATTCAGAATATCAATTACTATGTAGCCAAGTGCCACAAGGTATTAACGAACAAACTTTTTGATAAAGTTGCAGAACTTCTGGATGAAGAGATATACTTCGTAAATATGGAAATTCATAATAAAGTACCTCAGAAAGGAACGTTTACACCTGCTCATCAGGATAATTTTTATTTCCAGCTGTCTCCGCCCTCTTCATTAACTGCTTACATTCCTTTAGAGATGCATAGTGCCAAAGTGAATGGTGGCCTTAAATTTCTGAAAGGAACGAATAAACTTGGTACTCTAAACCATAAATCTTCTACGGTGAAGGCTTTTTCAAGTCTTCTGGAGTTAGACAACCCCGAAGATTACGAGGAGTATGGAACAGATATTGGAGCTGGTGATATTGTCTTCCATCATGCAGATACGGTTCATTATGCGGATGATAACAAATCTGAGCATCACCGTCGATCACTTTCCCTGAGATTTAATGGCGTTTCCGCCAAGATTGATCCAAAAATTCGAGATCAGTACAAAAAGAATTATAAGGTTAATCGTGAACGGGAATTAGAAGAAACGAACTAATTTATTTGTCATTTCTGAGAATAAAGAAAGGCATATCATCTTTGTTGAAGACTGTTGAAGACATATAGACCGAGGTTAGATGAAGTCTGATCTTTTTATTCGAACGGATGGCTCAGCCGAAATAGGTTTGGGTCATCTTGTTCGTTGCATGTCATTAAGTTCTATTCTTGGCAAACAATTCAAAATTACCTTTTTTTGCAGGGAAATTCCCGAGCAGATAGAATTTGAGTTGAAACAACATGGAATCCTTTTAAAAAGAATTAGCCAAGAAAGTAGTTTTTTTGATCAATTGACAGAGCAGTCTACTGTTGTTTTGGACGGTTATTCCTTTGATTCAGATTATCAAATAAAAGTATACCAGAAAGCGGGCGCGGTAGCATGTATCGATGATCTTTATGACAGAGATTTTTATGCTGATCTTATCATCAATCATGCCCCCGGGATTTCAAAAGAACAGTATTCCGCTCAACCACATACAAAATTCGCCCTGGGTTTGGAATATGTACTTTTAAGACCGCCATTCTTGAAAGCTGCATCACAACTGGATGAGACTGGAAAAATGAAAACAGATCGGTTGCTCATCTGCTTTGGCGGCTCAGATAGTAAAAACTTAACATTAAGGGCATTAAATGTTGTATCTGATTTTAATCAGTTTAAAAAAATAATTATCATCACAGGTTCTGCTTATCGTTTTAAAAACGAGCTTTTGCGAAAAATAAAAAATGATACGAATGTCGATTATTATCACGCATTAAACGCAGAGGAGATGGCCCGGGCTTTTTTGAGGTCTGATATTGCAATTGTTCCTTCAAGTGGGATTTTATTTGAAGCCCTTGCAACCGGGAATATTGCCATTTCAGGCACTTATACTGACAATCAAAAAGATGTGTACTCAGGATTTAAAAAATTAAATGCAATTGTTGATGCTGGAGAGTTTAGTAAACAGCAGATAAGCGAAGCTATTCAAGATATTAAAAACCATAAAAATAAGAATAAGCTTATAGATGGTAAAAGTCCGGAACGACTTCGAAGGATATTTCAAACGATTAAAAGGGACTAAGAAACAGACGTAGATTTTATGACAATTTTAGGAATTGCAAATGATGAAACAGCAAGTGCTTGTCTGATTCAGGATGGGAAACTTGTTGCTGCCGCCAGTGAAGAGCGTTTTACAAGAGTAAAGATGGACAATTCTTGGCCATCACACTCCATTAAATACTGCCTCGATTTTGTTAACACTACTATTGAGGAGATTGATTATATAGCCTATGGCTGGAGCGCAGGATTTAATGCTGATACACATCTTCTCGAATACTTTGACCGGATTGTATATGAAGCACAAAATAATCCGGAAGGACTTGATATTTTTCGAGAACGTATTCAAACTGAAATTGAACAGGACCGGAAAAAAAGAGATGAGTTCTGGGCATTTGTCGATGAACACGGTTTGAGAGATAAGGCAGTTTCTTATGATCATCATGAGAGCCATGCATATTCGGCCTATTCTTGTTCCCCTTTTGATGAAGCCTTGGTTGTAACATGCGACGGACGTGGTGATTTCATGTCATTCTCCGTTGGATTGATTACACCAAATAAAGCAGATTTTCTTTACAGGGGGAGTAGTACAGACAGCCTTGGTTTTTTCTATGGTCGAATTACAGGTCTTCTGGGTTATCGACCTCATCGACATGACGGAAAAGTAACTGGACTTGCAGCGCACGGCAACCCGGAGAAACTTCTCCCAAAAATGCGAGAAATGATTTATGTGAAAGAGGGAAAGGTGTATGGCCAATCTGGCGAGTTGTTCAGGCCATTTTACACAAATTATTCCGACACTCTAAAACAGTTGATTGAAGAAAATACGCGAGAAGATGTTGCAGCAGCTGCACAGGTTCATCTGGAGCAGTGCATAACTGAAATCGTCACTCACTATGTGAACCAGACAGGAGCCGAATACGTCTGTTTAAGCGGAGGAGTGTTTGCAAATGTTCGTGCCAATCAGTGCGTAATGGAAATTCCGGGCGTTAAAAATATATTTGTTCAGCCCCAAATGGGGGATGGGGGGCTTAGCGTTGGAGCAGCATCAAAACTACTCTATGACAATGGCATTCATAAAGTGGAGATGGAAAATGTTTATCTCGGACCAGAATATTCTTCGGTTGAGATTGAAACGGCTTTGAACAAATCGGAAGATATCGTTTTTGAAAAGGTCGATGACCCAACATTTAAAGCAATTCAAGCCATTGAAAATAATGAAGTTATCGGGTGGTATAATGGCAGAATGGAATTTGGTCCCCGTGCTCTCTGTAATCGGAGTATCATCTATCACTGCAAAGATACAACAGTAAACGATTGGTTAAATGAACGGATGGATCGAACCGAGTTTATGCCGTTTGCACCGGTCACACTTGAAGAAGTTGCCCCGGAATGTTACAAGGGGTGGAAAGAAGATCATATTGCAAGTCGATATATGACGGTAACCTACGACTGCTATGATAAAATGGCTGAAAATTGTCCAGCTACGGTTCACATTGACAGTACCGCCCGGCCACAGGTTGTCAATGAATCAAATAACCCGGCAATGTATAAGCTTTTGAAAGCCTATTATGAGAAAACCGGCGGACTTTCATTGATCAATACGTCGTTCAACCGGCATGAAGAACCCATTGTTAATCGGCCTGAGGAGGCTATTGAGGCCCTTTCTCAAGGAATCGTTGACCTCCTTGTAATAGGGTCTTTCATTGCGCGAAAGAAGTAGAATATCAATAGATTTTTTTAGGAATTTAATTATGCAATCGATTCAAGACATTCAACTTGGAGGCAAAGTGATCGGCTCTAATCATAAGCCGTATATTATTGCCGAAATGAGTGGAAATCACAATCAATCGTTAGATCGTGCACTGGAAATAGTAGAAGAAGCAGCAAAAGCTGGTGCAGATGCTATCAAGTTACAGACTTATACAGCAAGTACAATGACGATTGATGAGCGTGGAGGTCTGTTCAGTATTGATGATGAGGATTCACTTTGGTATGGAAAGAATTTATATGAACTCTATGAATTGGCACATACGCCATGGGATTGGCATGAGCCGATTTTTGAAAAAGCAAGGCAATTAGGCCTTATGCCATTTAGCACTCCATTTGATGAGACATCTGTTAATTTTTTGGAAGAGCTGGGAGTTTCTGCGTACAAAGTGGCTTCCTTTGAGAATACAGATTGGACTCTTCTCAAAAAAATTGCATCCACCGGCAAGCCCGTGATTATGTCTACGGGGGCGGCAAATCTTTCAGACATTGATGAAGCAGTACGTATTCTCAGAGAAAACGGATGTCCGGATTTGGTTCTTTTAAAATGTACAAGTACATACCCCGCAACTCCTGAAAATACAAACTTGGTAACCATTCCGAGAATGTGTGATATCTTCAATTGTCATATTGGTTTATCCGACCACACCCTTGGAATTGGAGCTGCTGTAGCTTCTGTAGCTTTGGGAGCAAGAGTTATAGAAAAACATTTTACACTCAGCCGTGCAGATGGTGGGGTAGATGCTGCATTTTCCATCGAACCAGATGAGATGAAAGCGCTGGTTGAAGAGTCCGAACGAGCTTTTCTTGCATTAGGTGATGTTCAATTTGGCATTCAGAAAGCTGAAAAGAAGAGTCTACGCTATAAAAGATCGATTTACGTGGTTAAAGATATTTCTGAAGGCGAGGAGTTCACAAAAGAAAATATTCGTGTTATCCGGCCCGGTGATGGATTAAAACCAAAGTTTTTTGAAAAAGTTTTAGGGAAGAAGTCTTCAAGGGATATAAAAAGGGGTACTCCTTTGAGTTGGAAACTGCTTTAAATGAAATAAAACTATAAGCTTGAACACCAAAATTGAAGATTGTATTTTACCGGTCTTCTTAAATTTTAAATGGTGAAAGATTGTTAACTGCTGACTCTCTTAGGAATAAAAAAATCATGGTTGTAGTAGCCCATCCGGATGATGAGTTGCTTGGCCTTGGAGCCACCATGCATAAGCTGATCAAAAAATACAAAGTTAACACTCATGTGGTAATTTTGGGAGAAGGCTTAACTTCTCGTTCTGATAAAAGAGACCCCGAAAGTTGGAGAGCGGAGCTAGAGAAACACAAGAATGATATTGAAGCAGCAAAAAATGAGGTTGGCTATCATTCCGTTTCAGTTCATGATTTTCCTGACAACCGGTTTGATACAGTTGCTCTTCTTGATCTGATTAAAGTTATTGAAAAAGAAAAATCAGAGTTTAAACCGGAACTGATCTTTACTCATCACGGTGGTGATGTAAACATCGATCATCAAAGAACATTTGATGCTGTCCTGACAGCTTGCCGCCCGATGAAAGATGAAATTACAAAAACAATTATAACGTTTGAAACACCCTCTGGCACTGAATGGAGGGCGTCTTCAGATCCACGGCATTTTATACCGAATTGGTATATGGAAGTATCTGAAGATGATATCATTGCAAAAATATCCGGGATGGAGAAGTACCGGTTTGAGAGACGTGAGTATCCTCATCCTCGTTCACCAAAGGCGTTGAAGATTCATGCCAGGGATGTAGGCGTTTCAGTGGGATGTAAATTTGCTGAGCGTTTTTGTCTTGTAAGGAGTATTCAATCATAAATGGCAGAAGAATTAAATTTTTAAACATCTACTAAAAGTAAGAATCAATAAAAAATGGAAAAGACGGCTTATTTGGGAATTTTTGGACCAGGACCGAATTCATCTGCGGCTATTTGTACTGACAATGAGATTATAGCTTGGGCAGAAGAAGAGCGCTTTAACAGGATTAAAACGTCCCCAAACTCATATCCGAACCAGGCAATCGCATTCTGTTTGAAAGAAGCAGAAAAAAAAGGGTTTAAAGTCAAATCAGTAGGATATGCCTGGGATTGCGAAAATTATGCTGAGCTTGCAACTGAAAATCTGAAAGAGACCATTCGAAAATATCCCAGTGAAACGGATGAAATAAGTCTAAAAGTCCAGGAGTCTCTTAATTCATTATATGACCCTGTAAAGATCAAAAACGATCTGACGCTGATTCTTCGCAAAAATGGATTAGAGATGGATAATCTGGATTTTAAATTCTATTCACATCATTTATGTCATGCCGCCTCGGCTCACTACTGTTCAGGCTTTGATGATTCAGTGATTATTATCAATGATGGTGTTGGAGAAGTAGCGTCATCCACGCTTTACTTCATCGATGAATCTGGTGAGTTCAAAGAGCTTGATAATGTTGAACTACCTAATACTCTCGGTGGTTTGTATGCATCTGTCACTGAGTTTTTGGGTTTCAGAGCGTATATGGATGAAGGGAAAACTATGGGACTTGCTGCTTATGGTAAACCAAATAAAGAAATTCAGAAAGTCTTTAAGGATATAGCAGAAGACATTGAAAATAGTTTTAAATACACTGTAAACCCCAGGTACAGGTATAGTGGTAAAAGGACCTATGGAAGACGCTTTACTGATCTGATGGTCGAAAAACTTGGTAACCCTCGAAAGTACGGAGAATCAGCTATGCAAGATCCATATCCGGATATAGCATATGCTTTACAAAAACAGCTGGAAGAGTTTCTTGAATCTCAACTTGAATATGCAGCCAGCCTCAATTTGTCGAAAAATGTATGTTTTGCAGGTGGGGTTCATATGAACTGCAAGGCAAATGGAATGCTAGGTGAGTTCGACTATTTTGATAACTACTTCTTTCAGCCAGCTGCCAGTGATAACGGCGTTTGTCTTGGGGCTGCCATGCTTTGCCAAAAAGATTTTTCAGATATTAAACCCAATTATCCCGCGTTAAATCACCTCTATTATGGGCCGTCATATAGTGACGATGAAATCGAAAAGGTTCTTCAGAGAACCAAGCTGAAATACAAAAAATGTGAAAATATTGCCAGGGAAACGGCAAAACTTATTTCAGAAAATGCAATTGTTGGTTGGTTCCAGGGTCGAATGGAGGTGGGAGCTCGAGCCCTGGGCGGGAGATCTATACTTGCCAATCCACTTAACCCGGATGCAAGGGATCATGTTAATGAACATGTGAAAAACCGTGAGGCGTGGAGACCATTTTGCCCATCATTGCAGTTTGAGTCTTTTAAAAAATATTTCGACACAAATATTGATTCATCAAATTATATGATAATTGCTTGTGATATTGATAAATCATACCTCGATATACTGCCTTCTTGTATTCATATTGATGGTACTGTACGGCCTCAAACCGTTAAGAAAGATGCGAATCCAGTTTATTGGGAGATGTTGAATGAATTTAAAAAAATCACCGGGCATCCAATTATTGTAAATACATCATTCAATGTTCAGGGTGAGCCTATCGTAATGAAGCCTGAAGATGCGATCCGATGTTTTTACGGTTCCGGAATGGATGCACTTGCCATCGGTTCGTTCTTAATTAAAAAACCTTATTTATGAACATTTATCTTCCTATAGAGATAAAAGTCAGAGAACTTGAGGGAAAGACGCTCATGGCTCTTGAAGCTGCCGAACGCGGACATACTGTACTTCTAGGCGGAAAGGAAGATACCAGGACTTTAGCAGCCAATGGAACCCTGCCCCCGGGGATATTTCACAATAAATCTATTACACCCAGTGACAAAACAATCTCTATTCTGGATCAGCTGAATGAGAACGGGCATATTGTAACATGCCAGGATGAAGAAAGCGGTTTGCTGGACGAATCCTTTGATGAGTTTGCAAATCTTCGCTTTTCAGAAGAGTCGGTATCAAGAACGAAAAGAATTTTTGGTTGGGGGCCGCATGATTCCCAATCTTTAAAACGGATCTATTCTGATTATAAAGATCATATTGTGTCAACCGGTTCTCCGAGAGTGGATTACTGGCGCAGTGAATTTGACAAGTACTACGATCTTATTGTAAAGGGTAAACTCCCTGAGAAAAAAAAGCCCTATATTCTCGTATCCTCTAATTTTGGTACAATTTTGAATGAAAACCGATTTTGGGATGTGATAGCCCGGTCCAGAAAAGCCGGCTATTTTGACCGTAATCCGGAATGGGAACGCCACGAATATTACAATTTTGCCTATCAAACTAAACTTGCTTATGAGTTTGTTGCGATGATTCGCGAGTTGTCGAAGGCATTTCCTGATTATACCATTTTAGTTAGACCTCATCCTACAGAATCAGTTGATGGATGGAAAAAGTTAATCGGATCATATTCTAATATTTCGGTAGTTCGAGAAGGTGCCATCAGCGGTTGGATTCGAAATGCATCGGTTTTGGTACATAACGGTTGTACTACAGCTATTGAAGCTGCGGCATTTAATTTGTCTAGAATTGCTTATCGACCCATTCCTTCCGAAGTAGAGCGTGAAATTCCGAATAGCGTCAGCTATAATGCTTTTTCGATAGAGGAACTGAAGGATATTATCTCCAAGATTTTAAATAATAAACAGATTCCAAACTATGACAAGGCAGAAGAGGCATCAAAAGAGGTGCTTGCAAGTCGTTTTGAAAATTTAGAGGGGCCTTTGGCTGCTGAAAGAATTGTAGATGAGTGGGAAGAGATTGGCAAGGGTATTGATAAATATCAATTAAGCAATAAAGAACTTTTAGATTTTAGCAGAATATCCGATGATTTTCTCAGTGAGGTTAAACGCAATGGAAAGAAATTTTTGAAAGATAATTTATTTGGAAAATCTAAAAAATCCGGTAGTCCACTGCTTAAAACAAAACATAAATTTCCCGGATTGGAAGAAGCTGAGTTGAGTGAATTAATAGATCAGTTACAGGTAACTCTTGGTCGGTATAAGGATGTAAAGACGACAAAGTTTGGAAAGCGTTCTTTCATCGTTTATAAACATGGCAAAACTGCGTGATATTCACTTAAGAATCAATTGACTTGGAAAGTGCGTCTTAGCCATCTCAAATAAATGAATAAATCGACTTTAATCCGTTATAAGAATGAATTTTTTGATACTATTCTACGTATCGGAGTTAAAATCAACCTTCCATTTTCGTTTCTTTCAATTTTGATAAATCAGCAACCCAGGCATCTTTATTCGTGGGTTTCGCTTGATTCTATAAAGGATTTTGTTCCAAATATAGTACTAGAAGACCTTTTTAGCCCACTAGAGGTTCGGAAACCGAACGTAAAAGACTTTATTTGGTGCGGTGACTGGGACGTACAAACAAAATCAATTCAGAAGTTCTACTCTGATTATAGCATTGCCTACAGGTCAATTCTTCAAATTTTTGATGAAGGTATAGACTATAAAAGTTCTGATGAGTACAAAAAACTACTGAATGAAATAGAAAAAGATGGAAGCTCTGTAAGGGCGAAAAGCCGTAAAGAGTTAGATGAATATTTTGAGAATTTACTGATTTTAAAAAAAGATTTAGAAAAGAATGGCTACAAGACAAAGGAAGATTTAAAGGGAAAGAAAAGTGATGAAATCGGTGTTTTTGTAGGCAGAGACGGTAGTATCATAAAAGCAGAAGACAACTTTTCAGGTACACACAGATTTGCAATCGCTAAAGTGCTGGGGATATCTAAAGTATTTGTTAAGATTATTGCTGTCCATGAAATCTGGGCTCAAAAAAATTTACGAGTCTTGGTACGGTCACTATCAACGCAAGAAATTCAATCTAGGTAACCAATTTATTAAATGAGTACAGATCCTTTGAAGGTTATTGTGTTGGGTTCCGGTAACACCGGTTCAGGTGCTATCTATGACTATTTGAAGAATAGGCCTGATTTCGTTGCTCCATTGCAACAAGAGTTTCGATTAATTCAGGATCCCGGTGGGCTTGTAGACTTACATTCTTCGATTGGTTTTCAATTCCACACAAATCGAGCCAGTTCAGCCATAAAAGAGTTTCAGTATTTGTGTGAAAGGGCAGCAATGTCTAAAAACGGATATCGGAAAGGATTAGATTATGTAAAAGACATTGAAAATTTTGAAGAGAAAGTCGATCAATTTGTTGACAACATTACAACAGTTAAGTATGATGGAATGCCGTTTTGTGAACGATCTAAATTATCATTGATTAAAGCCTATATCTATGAGAAGAAAAGAGTAAGGGCAAAACGAAAAGGAGGGAAACCTTCTGTTGGAACAATTCGAGTTCCCGTAAATGAAGGTAAATTTCTGGTTGAAGCGAAGAAATTTCTGGATTCGATTTTTATTCCATCAAAAAATGGATCAGCAGATGAATATAGGTCGGTTGTAATTAACCAAGGTGGATCTTTTTGGGCACCTGAAAGCAGTACTCAGTATTTTGGTGAAAGAAGAAAAGCGATTGTCGTAACCAGGGATCCGCGGGGTATTTATTCCTCATTTCAAATGAAAGGGTATGCCTATCCGGGAGATGATGTACATCTTTTCTGTAATTGGTTTAAGGAGATAATGTCTCATGTAGATTACTCTGAATGGAATAATGAATATGTAAGACAGGTTCAGTTTGAGGATTTTGTACTTAACTTTGAAGAAGAGAAGAAAAAATTAGATCAGTTTTTAGGAATTCCAAACCTGGAATCCTCTATTAATATTGACAGATCTGCATTTAATGCCGAAAAATTTCAGAATCGACTTACATATGACGATTTAAAAGTGATTGAGAAGGAATTGAGTGACTATCTCTATTTTTGATTTATAATGGTATCGCCTGATAAAATGAACAGATTACACGATATAACTGTAGTTATTCGGTCAGTTGGGGAGCGTACTGAGCAACTTTGCAGGCAGTTTGTTAAACAGCAAGGTGTGCCATCAGAAAACATTCATATAATTCAAGAAAAACCTTTTTCAAAGGCGATGAGGGTTGGATACCAAATTGGATTAGACAATGATTTGACATGGACATATTGTCTGGATGCGGATGTTTTATTAAAAGAGGGAGCTTTGTCGGAGTTGCTTAAAGTTGCTGAAACTCAACCGGATAATGTTTTTGGAATGTCTGGCAAAGTGTTGGACAAATTATTTGGCACTGAAAGATCGGTTGGGAACCATCTATACAGGACATCGAGTCTTTCTCTTATGATTCAGAATATTGAAGACTATGAGAATGAAACCATTCGTCCCGAATCACATGCAAAAGATCAGCTGAAAAGGAATGGTTTAAAATGGGCTAAACTTAATTTGTATATTGGTGTACATGATTTTGATCAGTACTATTCGGACATAGCTCGAAAGGCATTTGTCCATGCTCATAAACATGTTGAAGAATTAAGTGAGATTGTACAATTTTGGCGAAACAAAGCAAAAATAGATCCAGATTTTGAAGCTGCATTAATGGGTCTTGCGAATGGGTTACTTCACTTTGATGATGTAAAAATAAATGTTGAAGATTTTGAGATGCTATCAGGTCAGGTAGAAAAGCAGCTTGGTAAAAAAAGTGATAAGATTGAAAATTTTACATGTCTATCCCCCGGGGAGGTTTTAAACCAGATGACAAATGAGGATAATTACTTGAGTTCAATATCGCAGATCGATCTTAAACATTACCGGATTTTTAAGAAATTATTTTATGATAAATCCTACCTGAGCCTGATGTATCATCTAAAAGAAAAAATTATAAAAGAATTTAAAGGAAGGCCAAACAATTGATTTACGAAATTAAAAAAAGCAGGGTAACAGGGCGAGTTGCGGTTTCAGGTGCAAAGAACAGTTACCTGAGGCTTTTAGCCGCCTCTATCCTTACCTCTGAAAATATCAAATTGCTTAATGCACCGTCCAAAATATCTGATGGAATTGTGCACTTGAAAATGCTTGAAGAACTTGGTAAAGAATACGAGTTTATTGATGATGAATCGTTGGTAATCACTGAAAACAATGCACTTAAAACAACCCTTGATTGGGACGAAAGGAGTATCAGAAATACTCTCCTTATTCTTGGAGCATTGACCACTAGGTTTGGTAATGCCACTGTTCCACTCCCCGGTGGCTGTAAACTGGGTGAACGAAAATACGACCTTCATATTTACCTGCTTGAGCAGCTTGGAGCCACAGTTACGGATAAAGATGGGATTCTGTCCGCCGAGGCTAAAGAAGGGTTAAAAGGTGCTGATATTCATCTTCCAATACGATCGACTGGAGCCACTGAAAATTCTATTTTATGTGGTACACTTGCGCGTGGTAAAACCACAGTATGGAATCCTCATATTCGGCCTGAAATAATGGATCTGATCTCAATGTTAAACAAGATGGGGGCAAAAATTGAGGTATTTGGACAGGAGCGAATAGAGATAGAAGGTGTGAAATCGTTACATGGCTGTGAGCATGTAGTTATCCCCGATAATATGGAAGCTCTTACTTGGTTAATCGCTTCTGTGATTAGTGATGGAGATGTTCAAATAGATAATTTTCCATTCGAAGACCTGGAAGTCCCCCTTATTTTCTTAAAAGAAAGCGGGGCTATTGTTTATAAGAATGGAAGTTCTGCAATTGTACGAGGTGGTATTCCGTATCCTCTAGAAATAAGTACAGGGCCATATCCCGGAATAAATTCTGATATGCAGCCAATTTTAGCTGTGTATGGCGCTATGGCGAACGGGGAAACTCGGATAATTGATCTTAGATTTCCAGGCCGGTACCAGTATGCGGAAGAGCTTGGAAAAATGGGGATGAACTACACAATCAAAGACAATCTGCTGGTTATCAAGGGTGGAAATGATTTTAAAGGTACAGAAGTAACTGCTTTAGACTTGCGGGCGGGAGCGGCACTTTCTCTGGCTGCCCTTGTTGCGGATGGGCCAACAAAAATTCATAATGCTCAACAAATTGAGAGGGGTTATAACAACTTTGTAAATAAATTTAAATCATTAGGCGGAATTATTAGAGTAGAAAATGAGTAAGGAAAAGCTTCTCAGGAAGATTATTCCTGATCTAAAAACTGAAATCTCACTCGCCCCCTACACAACTTGGAATATTGGGGGGCCGGCCACCTTCTTTTGGGAACCTTCATACGATGCAGTCCCATCAGTAATAGGATTATGTACAAAAGAAAAAATTCCCGTGTACTTTTTGGGACGTGGATCAAATGTATTGATCAACGAAAAAGGGCTCGACGGACTTGTCATATGCACAAAAAAAGCCTTGCAGGAAATTACTTTTGATGGAAATTTAATTCACGCGCAATCAGGAGTGCCTTTACCAAAGTTGGCAAAATTTGCAGCTAAACAAGGTTTTGGCGGATATGAATTTCTCATAGGAATTCCGGGAACTGTTGGAGGTGGAATTGTTATAAATGCGGGGTTGACAGCTAAAAAAAGACTTGAAGTCTCAGATATTTTAGAAGAAGCAGAGTTGTTATATCCCGATGGATCTCTCGAATGGAAAAAAAGTGAAGATCTTGGTTTGCAGTACAGGAGTAGTAATATATTAGATGAAAATATATTTGTAAGGAAAGCCAGGTTCAAATCTACATGGTTTTCTTCTGAGAAAGAGATTCGCAATAAGATAGCGGATCATCTTGCAGATCGCCGAAGAAAACAACCTCTTGGAAAATCTACAGCAGGCAGTACATTTAAACAGCCTGAAGGTGGTAGAGCTGCCGGATGGTACATTGATGAAGCAGGTTTAAAAGGTCATCGAATTGGAGGTGCTGTTGTAAGTACCAAACACGCCAATTGGATTGAGAATGATAAGGATGCAACATCTGAAGATGTACTCAATTTGATGGACTATATCGTAAAAAAAGTGGATGAAAAATTTGGTATTGTTTTGGAAAAAGAAGTGAGATTTCTGTTTTGAGTACAACGAAAAGAGAACTTTGGTTGCTGTCTGATGGAGACGGTATAGGAGGAGCAGAATCGCGGATGATTAAGGTGGCTGCAAAGATTTCGGAAGTTACGGACTTTAGACAGATCAATATTTTAGTAACGGAGGAGTTGTATCAAAGTTATAACAATCATAAATCTTTAAACCACCTCTTATCTAACAAAAAGTTTAAGTTTGTTATTTATAAAGATCCACTTCAAAAACTTTGGAATCTATTCTTCAACCTGGCTCAGAGTTTAGATATCAATAAAAAGGCGGTTGAAAGATATTTGATAAAAAAACGATCCTGGATTTCCTTTCTTCGAAAACATGTGAAGAAAAATGATGTAATTCATTGTTATATGGGCGATAATGCTCGGAATGGATCGTTTATATTCAGTCAAAAAGCAGAAAACAAAGTAATAATTGAAATTACAAATAATCGCTACCTCGATAGGCTTGTTCATCAGTTTAAGATTTTAAACCAAAAAGGGGTCAGTCATAAAAACTGTATCATCAGATCTGTAAGTGAACGTGTTCATAAAAATTTAACATCTGGATTGAATGAGGATTGGTTCAAAAAAAGGGGTATTGATATCGGTTTCTATTCAGGGCCATTCATTGAATCCAAAAAATCATTGGATAACAGCGAAAAAGAGAGGGTAATTATATTTCCTCACAGGTTTGTAGGCCCAAAAAATGGAGTATTGTTCAGTAAAGTAATAAAAGAACTTTTACAACAAAGGAAGTTAGAAGGATGGAGAATTCTATTTAGGGGTATCGGTTCTGATGAAACTGAAATAAAACAAAACCTTGCGCCTTGGATTGATTCCGGGCAAGTCGAGGTTGGGTATTCCCATAATCTTTATGTTGATTTCCAAAAATCGCTCATTGCTGTTTCACTCATCACAACTGGAAGTTATCCCTCACAAAGTCTTTTTGAGGCAATGCAGGCTGGTTGCATGCTTTTAATTAGCGATTCCGGCAATTCCAGAAAAGAGTTTAGTCATCCGGATATTCAATTTACAGGCTTAGATAAAGATTCAATTAAAAAAAATCTTTTACATCTTGTAAACAAAGACAGATCAGAATTTCAGAGAATTGAAAAATCGATGAAAGAGTATTTCAATTGGTTTGTTGAGAATCGCAATCAGCTGAATGATGTGATGGAATTGTATCATACAAAGCCTAAAAACGTGTGAAACCAGTATGCTAAACAGAATTTTAAAAGCTGTTGGTTCCGAATTTCGGTTTGTTAAAAAACCGAATCCCAGGGAATTAAGAGAAATTCTTGGTGAAAATAATCTGAAGGTAACAAAACAGGTGTTACAGAATGGAGATCATCCAACTTTTTTTGGTTATCACGATAAAACACCTTTCAGCTTAGATAACAAGAAAGTACTGGCCAATTCTGTAGCGGTTGATGATAAGAAGCTCAAGAACGAAGGCAGTTTAATGGAACTCGGCTATTTTGAAAAGGGTAGTGATGGTAAGTTTTCCACAAATTTTGTGAAATTTTCTGAAACCACAGCATGGAGCTGGCAGCAAGGTTGTATGTTACAGTGGAATCCCAAGAACCCAAATCAGGAAGTCGTATTCAATCGAGTGGTTGGCGATTCTTATGGTGCTGTTATTTTTGACATTGAAAGTGGAAAAATAGTTCGTGAGTTTTCATTTCCGATCTATTCCGTCGCGCCAAATGGTAAATATGCATCGTCTCTGAACTTTTCTCGTTTATCGCGGATAAGAAATGGCTATGGTTACCGAAATCTACCGGATTCAACCAAAGGCCAGGTTGCACCTGAGAACGATGGTGTTATCATCTACGATTTTACAACCGGAGACCAGGTAGCAATGATCGCTCTGTCTGATCTGGCTGAGAATACTCTCAAGGTGAAAGATCACTACATCAACCATATAACATTTTCTCCTGATGGCAAGAATGTGGGGTTCTTTCATTTTTATTCTGATAAATATTCCAAAAGAATCATTCGGTTTTATATTTATAATATTGAAACTGAAGAATTAAAGCTATTGGAGGCATTTCGAACAACTTCTCATTATTGCTGGAGAAATAATCACCAAATTATTACTACTGAACACGGTCCCGGCGGATGTTTATACTATCTTTATGATATTCAGACAAAAACGAAGACTGTTATCGATATTCCGAAAATTGGGGATTTACATCCCATGACTCATCCCGCTGATGAAAACAAGATTGTTGCAGATTCAAAACCGGATCGATGGGGAAATCAGCAGCTTTTTATTTTTGATATAGAAACCGGGCAACATTTTCATGTGGGATCATTTAAAAACCCAAAAGAGTATCACGGATCTGTTCGGTGTGATCTGCACCCACGCTGGGATCGGGAAGGTGAATATATTGCCGTAGATTCAACCGAAAGAGGAAAGCGAAGTCTTATACTTACAAGAATTTCAAAATAGGTTGGATGTTTTGAGATCAACTAAGGATATGAAATGAGTAAAGATTCAGAACTCGATTTAACGGTGGTTATTCGTTCCTCGGGGGAGAGAACCGTAGAAGCTTGCAGGCAGCTTGTCTTAAATCAGGTTCCTGCTGAGTCAATACAAACAATTGAAGTGTATCCATTCGAAAAGGCTGTGCAAAAAAGTTTTGAAATTGGTTTGGCGAGTAACAAGGAATGGCTAGTAACAGTAGATGCAGATGTTCTTGCGACAGAAAATGCACTGGCCAACCTTGTAGAGAAATCCTCTGATATCCCAAAAAATGTAGTACAGATTGAAGGGTACCTGTATGATTGGATTCTCAGGAAATACAGAAAAGGTGGTGTAAAGCTATATCGAACAAGTCTATTAGAAGAGGCTATCCAGCTTATTCCGGAAGAAGGGGAAACGATTCGGCCGGAATCACACACCTTGGAAAGGATGGCAAAGAAGGGGTATCCAAAACAGAATCTGTATGTTGTAACAGGAGTCCATGATTTTGAACAGTATCGGAAAGATATTTATCGAAAATCATTTATTCATGCATTTAAACATCAGGATGAAGTGTTCGAAACGCTGCCGGAGTGGATTCGGCTGGCTAAAGAAAATGATGACTACAAGGTTGTTGTAAAGGGTATTTTTGACGGACTGATGAGCGATGAGAAAGCAAAAATTGATGCAAGAGATTTTTCAGAATCGTCAAAAAAAGCTCTTGCAGAGCTTGGCTTGAACGAAAAGATGCCTATTCAAGACATCCAAACGATTAAAGAATTGTTATTTAACACACTTGCGAAACAAGATCCATTATTCTCTCCAACCGATCCAAAGAGGTTTAAATATTATTACAAAAATTATGGCGTTTCAGGTGTAACAAGTCATTTTTTTAAAACGTTATCCAAACGGTTCGGTAAAGAGCTTCTAAAACTAAGCGATCGATAGAATCAGTCTTTTTCATAAAGATTTCAAAAGGATAATCATGATTAATGTTACAATTTAATAATTCATCCTCCCTTTTTTACGTTTCAATTATTACAGGGCTATTTATTCTTTCCCTTATTTTGACCCCTGACATCTCAGTTTTTCCTTCAGAAAAGAGTAATGAAGCCTTTGCCGTAGTTTCAGGAGAACAGTCTAAACAGTCGCAGATATTTGTTGAAAGCAGTGATTACAACGGATTATCAGATACTGATAGAATTGACAGAGCTGTAGAAGATGCTATTGAGAGTAACTCAAAACTGATATTTGGAGATCGATCCTACAACTATAAAGGCAGTAAATATATCAGCAATGTTGTTCATTGGGTTGGAACACAAGAAGAGAAATACAATACTGAAAAATCCACGATACATATTTCAGGGCGATGGACATTTGCAGGGGAGGGCGGCTCGATTATCCGGGGCATTGCGATTAATGGAAATCGATCATTTACCGGTGATGTTGTTCGGATACATTCTCGGGTTAAACGGATTGAATTCAACCGTACACACCTTATGGGTGCGCTTCATCAAAAAGGAACCGATGCAGCCATTGTTTTAAATGTTGACGGTAATGCGGGTGAAGTCATCTTCAATAACGGCACGATATCAGATGCACACTCAACCGCTCCAATTGAACTAAGAAGCGATGACGGAGGCTGGAGGTACTGGCCATCCATTCGCGGGTTTAATGCATCGAGCGGGTTTGACGGATATCTTGAAATGAAAGATGTGGAAATTTTCGATATCGGTCATGAAGTAGCCTACGAAAATGGAGATAAAGTTTGGGAGCATCCAAATAAAGGGACTCTAAACCCCGGTGGATGGGATATTGATGCTTGGCAGCGTTCGGGGAATGAAGGGACAGGGCTTACGGTAATGGAAAACGTTCGTTTTTACTCTATTCCGGGAAGTTACATGAAGGTAAGTCAACACGGGGGAACCATGCACTTTAAGAATTTAAATCTTCATGTAAGAGAGCGTGAACCTGTAGCAGGACGGCTGATACGGTTCCAGTCGCACGGCAGTGGATTTCAGCGAAACGGATCGATGACAGGCACCAAAATTCGAGTTGACAGAAGTGTTGATATGACGTACTTGGGCGGTGGGAGCGCCCTTCATATGTTAATTTCCTTTAGTGCTAACAGGCAGGAGGAGACATTTCATGTAAAGGATACTGTGATTGAAATTGGTCTCAATGAAGAGAACCCGGTTTATTTAGATGATCAGGGAATTTTTGGCTATCACAGAACACCTTCTTCAAAGCATGGTTTGATTATTGAAAACACAATTGTACATGTGCCCGGTGGTATCGAGTGGTTCTTTAGAAATTCAACGAATGCCAGGGATAGTAAAACAAATGCATTAAATAATCCAAATGAAGTTACATTTAAAAATAATACGGATATTAAAAAGGTACGAAGGTTTTATTACGCCAATCCATATAGCAGTTCTTGCAAAGAAAAATGTGAAGTTTATACGGCCCATGTAATTCGATTAGAAGGGCAGAATACGATGTACAATCTTGATGGTAAATTAGTGGAAGTACATTCCGAAGTGTCACCATCGGCAATTTGGAGGAGTGATAGCGGTGCCTTTTCAGATTGTAGTTGTGAGGAAAATATCGACGAAATGTATCAGTTTATTTTTCCTGAGAATTCTGAAAATTAATCTAGAAGGTTGCCAAAGGTGGTCATAAATTCCTGGTTCATATCAATAAGAGATTTCCTGTAAACCGACCTGGCGTTTTCAACGATTGGATAGTATTTAGTGGGATTAGTTAAAATGTTATCAACCACATCTAACAGGTCTGAACCGTCCCATTTAAACGGAATATAGGTTTCATTTGGTTTATAGATATCAGGTTTGGTCACAAGGTGAGACATATCAGGTTTGATAAGTAGCGAACCATTGATAATACATTCGAAATCTCTTACACAAACTTCACCGTATCCAAATGGACTTAACGTAGCAAACGTTTTTCGAAGTTCATTCAAATATTCATGTTGCGGTATTATGCCGGTAAGGAAATTTGAATTTCCATGAATTATTTGCTCAAATAAAAGCCGCTGATATCCTATCGTGTTTGGGTAACTTTCAAACCGAAAACGTGCACTGACTTTAGGAATTTTCCTGTCCAGGTGAACCTTTTCACCCAATTTATTTATGAGTTGTTTATGGCGCCGTAAAAAAAAGGGCCTCATCAACTGAAAATTATCCACCTCTTTCAAAAAGTATCCTAAATATCGGATGGGAGAGTGGACACCAGGTTTTGGATACCAACCATATCCAAGGTTAAAAGCAGGTTTTAGTTTGTCAACCTCTTCAAAATTATCAACTGGCTTTCGAATATTTTCTGTTTCACCATCAAAGACCTTATAATTTTGGTGATAATAGTCAGAAAAAACTTGTCTGCCATAGAGACTTTCCTTGTAGGTATTCTTGTCAGTTAGAAGTTTTGCCTTATAATATCCGTCTAATTTTTTTATGAATTCAAAATGTGTGCTGTCTGCACCGGCACTGTCATCTAAAAAGAAAACATTATTAAAAGAACTCTGTAATTGGTCTATAGTAGAATTAACAAACTTTTGATCATCAAATCTACCTTTAAAAATTCTTGTGAAGAGGACATGTTTTCCCTTGAGATCTTTTAATTTATTTGGCTTAAAGTAAACGAAATTGATCTTTTTATGAGCCAATTCGGATATCAAAAAGGGATAAAGTGTATAGTAGAGTTCAATAATTGCATCAGAATGTAAGACCGTCAATGCAGGTTTAGACATATATTTTAGAGGACATCAGTGATTTATAATGGGTAACAATTTTTTTGAATAACAGGAATCACCAATTGTTAGTTTTACCAACCAATTTAAAAAAAGCTTCATTATGGGGCTTATATAGGTTATCTAAAAAATCGTAAACAGCAGGGTCAACTTTATCTTTATTCTTTGAGACATTTAGCGGTTTCAAATTATGGATGGGTACATCTTCTTTTAGATTAAGGAATCTGAAGGTCTGTTTTAAAACGGTTTCGGGTTCATTAAAAAGGTCTTCGCTATCGAGGATAAGAATATTTTCTCTGCTAAAGAATTTAAAATATCTGTTCAGTTGTTGGGCATAAAACCCTCTTCTGATGTAAGCAAGTCTAAAATCTTTCTGAGTTATTGGCTTATTCTTGTCGTTTGGCTCAATATATTTTTCGTATTCCAGTTCAATTGCATTCATTAAAGAAAGTGATTCATATTTTTTCCTTTTCATATGGAAATAATGAGAAATTGCTCTTTCCGTAGGATTTCTGAATATTGCTATTAATTTAGCATTTGGAATTAGGTTAAAAATTCTTTCAGGTGCGTCTAAATGGTAAATATATTTTGGCGTTGCCTCAAAAGTAAGATAACCGAGCCGTGTTTTAATTTTTAAAGGAAAGTACGAACGATACCACAGTTGGCCTTTCTCATGATTATATTGATTTGTAAAATTACCTCCATCAAAGAAGTGGATCTCTTTCTTGATGGATGGCACAATATTCGGATGTTGACTCAAATAGGAAAACAGGCTAGAAGTTCCAGCCTTCATTACACCAATAATCAAAAAATCAGGCAGGGCTCTCAAAGGGCTTGTGATTCTCCTGGTGTGCCATGCTAATCGTTTGCGAAGCTTATGTTTCAAACAATTTTGAGGTTATAAAATTATAATTAACAAATTATTTACTGCTTTATAATTAATTTTTTGCAATTTTTAGATAATCCATTTACAAATTCATTTCAAATACCAATCCAGTGGTTTACGAAAGACCATATCTTGAATAAAAAAAAGAATATATAAAGTTTTTTTACTCAAATGCTGAGAGTTAATGTCTATCCACCAATTAAAACTCATAAAACTTATAAATTTAACTGTTCAATAAAATATATCGGTACAAGTGATTTAACAATTTCAAGACGAATAAAACATTTCCTGGTTAACAAAGGATATGGTAACAGAACGAGGATACAGTTTGGGTTTGAATCTCAGAACTTTGAATTAAATCACAGTTTTCTTTGGGATAGTATTTACCCTTTAATGTTTCTAACCCGTAGAGGGGGTCCGTTATTTGGGAATGAAGATAACAGAGCAGAAATTTTTTTTGAATATCCAATTTTGGAAAATGCAAAGAAATTTTTTGAAAGAAGAGCCTCAAATTTTGGAATAGATGTCACAATTAAAGGTGATCTCTATGAAAATATATTTGACTCCGCTTCAGAATCAAAATCATTTGTTCTCCCATTTTCCGGGGGTAAAGACAGTAGTCTTGTATTAGGAATGTTAAATGAGTTGAATAAAGATCCGAAGCTTTTTATGACGGTAAATTCGAGTGCATCTGAGAATCCCAATTATGATTTAAATAAAACAAAATCTATGGGTGAGGATCTAGTAAGTAGACTCATGCCTGCAATTATGTCGCAAGAGAGTAAAGTATATTTTTGTGGGAGTATGGGTGAAGCTTATTATTACACCCCCTGGGCAGCTTGTTATGATGTTACAGCCCCCCAACCATTGAATGATCTCGCTGACTTAATTAGTCAATACGGTAACCACAAAGAATTTGTATCCTCACTATCTGTTTTACCGAGCAATTTGATCCAGAAGATTTTATTTGAAAGGTACCCTGATCTATTTAAAGCACAGTTTAGCGTACCTGAATTCAAAGCAAATAAAAAAAACCTTCATGTATCTCTTTGTAAGATATATCATGGAATAGATTTTTCAGACCACTGTACGGACGAATTATTTCGAAAGCTACTGTCAAGTTACGTCTCAAAACAGTTGGAGAATCCAGATGAACACGGTTTTCGAAATAATAACATGCCTTTTAATCAGGAGATGCGAAGTATTATCTATAGGATGAAAAATCATCTTCTATTCTCGGATGTTAAAAATAAGATTCCAAGTAGCTGGGATAAGGAATGGATTGATTATATCCATTCTTATGTAAATCCGAATTTAGACGAAACGTTTATGAAAATTTTTAAGGAGCATGCCTCTGAAAGCCCGATGAAAGTTTGGAGCAATGGCAGATATTAAACTCATATTATGCTTTAGTTTTTAGGCTCTGTTTAAGGTTGTTTTAAAAAATATTTTTATTAACACTGAGCATTTGCATGATCTGGCTGCCAAACATTATTATCAGCAATAGGTGCGTATTCTTTGAAAATAGTTAGTATGTCCTCGTCAATATCAGGCTTTAAATACAGATGTATTTGGTCAATCCAGTCTGCATTCCAGGAATCGGGGATATCATCTTTAACTTCAGAAAACAATGGGTGCTCACGCATTCTGTAAATAATACTTCTCATCTCTTTATGAAAAATTTCCCTATGGTCTCTGAAACCAAAAAGATTAGGATATTTTAGCTGTTTCTCCACAAAATCTGATAACAAAGTTTTGAATAACTTTTCACTTGATTGATTAGAATAATCAATGCCATGGTAAATTTTGCAGAGGGAAATGTGTAAATTTTTTTTGGTTTTTTTTCCTTTTTTTACACTAAACTGTTTTCTGTATAGGTCAGGATATCTTTTATACAGGATAGATTGAATCAGATTACTAGGAAGAACACCTGCTGGGCTTCTAAATGATTTTTCAATTCCAATGGATTTTAAAAAATTTGAAAATTCAATTGCAGCTTCTTGGGAACCTTGATCGTAATACTGTTGCCAGGGTTCCCTATATACCAGCTCATCTAAGGCAGCTCCATAGTAAATATTTTTAAAATTGGAAATAAAAGCAGGAATCAGTCTGCTTGCTAAATCTTCTCCCAAAGCAACTGATTTTTTGATGGGAAGATTCTCATAATTCCTGGCACTCACATTAGTGGTGCTAAATAATTCGGGTGTTTTGCCGAGTTCCCTAAGCAAACCATACAGAAGTCCGCTATCTTTGCCACCGCTAAAAGATAGTGCATTCTCTTTCGTTTCGAGTTCAAATTCTTTGGAATAAAAATCTGCTTTTACATCCAAATATATTCCGAATTTTGATGCACGTTTTATAAAGAAATCTTTTGCTTCTTTTAAAACGGGAAAATCAAATTCAATAACTGCATGGTTATCATCTTTTCCGTAGAGAGGCCCCCCTCTGCGGGTTAGATAAAACAATGGATAAATACTATCCCAGACTTGACTATGAGGTATATCAAAATTTTTTGCTTTGAACCCAAAAATACATTCATTTCTGTTGTCATATCCCCTGTTTAGAAGCGAGTATTTTGCAAATCGTTTGATTGGAAAAATGCTATTATAAATAAATTGGATCGAGCATTTAAATGTATATTCATGTTTGTTTTTATGTGGCTTATTCACATAAACTTTTATCATGCAAGACTTTTGATTTGATTAAAAATTTTGCTCTGATGTAAGTATATCGAAATCATGTTTGCCGTCTATCCTCAATGAATTTAATTTCAATTCTTTTTTCCAAGACGCGCTGATTTTTTGTTCATCGGATCTTTGAGTATCATCTAACATAACAATTATATCATCACTCAAATACTCTTTTAACAGAGGTACGGCAGGATAACGAGAAAGGTTTTTTAAGTTACCGGGAGGTCCGTCAACAACGAGCATATCAATAGTAGATGCCAGGTGGGAGGAGGGGGAAAAGTCGTACCACAGGTATTCAGTATTCATCAATTTGTGCTTTTTAAGTGGCGCGTGAATAACAGTTGAGTAATCTTGAACGCCCTCAGCCTTTAATAGATTTCTAGTCTTCTCCGCATAATGTTTTTCATGATCTAAAGAAATTATTTTTCCTTTCCCAATTTCTTTCAAGCACGATGCAGCAACAACTGTAGATGTACCTGAACCACATTCAACTATCAAATCGGGTTTATTGGTGTATATTTGCCTGATTAATGTCTCAAGAAATTCTGTTGAGATGCTCCATCCACGCAAATTTAATGGCAATTTTACTTGAGATTGTACACCATGAATAGCTTTTAATTCACTGTTTAAAAATTTAATCTTTTTTTCCAGTCGATATGTTTGCCTGTCAATCAAATAGAATAGAGTAAAAAACAAGCCTACAATAAAACCACCAATGGTTCCAAATGAGAATGTTAATCCAAGCGGATAAAAATTAAAGAATGCACTAGCTGTTAATAGAAAACCCAAGAGTGCAGAAAGAGTAATTCTCAGTAGCCATCGCTTGTCTGTTTGAAAGGTTAGGCTATTTTTGATGAATTTATACATAACCAAGCTTTTCCATCATGTTGCCAGATATTTTCCAGAATTTTTCACGATCGGTAGTCGGCCAATTATCAAATTTTGGTACTCGCCTGTCGACAGTTTTATTGACTCCGGATGTTGAGACAGAGATCATATCATCAAGAATTTTATCGGAAGATTCAACATCTATAAATGAAACGATCTCTTTAAATGCGTCTCTATTTAAATTTTCCAGCTTTTGGAACATATGTTTATCAGCAGGAAGTGTCGCCAAAAATTCGAATATTTCAGAATTAATCTCGTTCCACAGCCAACTAATTTTTTCCATCCTGGATGTATACATTTTTGGTGGTATCAGTTGGTGATCATCCCAAGAGTACCCCACATCAATTAAAAACCTTCTGCGAATTTGTCTTCTTAATATTTCACCAAACCCATTTTTAGGATGTTTAAATGCTTTTTCCGGGTACCAATTTTCTCTTTCCAGGCCACTTCTTACAAAGTTTCTTCCATCCCGGTATAAAAAGATAAATTTTGAGTTATACAACTCATCCAGGATGGGAGCTAAATAGGAGCAATAGTGTGAACTTTCTATATATACTGTTCGATTGTTCGATACCTGTTTTACAAGCTTAGAACGCTTATTATCGACACTTTTTTTAATTTTCTTTTCTGTTAGATGCCCATTCCAATAAGCAAATGCTTCTGCATTTAAATGGGGTAATGGTTCATGTATTGCAAATACCTGGGGGTGGCGAGCTAAAGACTTGGCAAGCATTTTTGAGCCTGCTCTGCCTGTAGAAAGTATAAAAAACTGTCTTTTTACATTCATAGATATGAGCTGAATTTAATAATGAATCTTTTTTAGCATGGTATAATTTTTATATTTTTTTTAGTAATGACGTATAGAAAACTAATGTTTTTGAAATTGTAGATCCATGTTTCCAAATGTGATAGTAATTGGGGCAATGAAATCTGGCACATCCAGTTTATTCAATTATTTAGATCTTCATCCAGAGATTTCAATGTCCAAAAAAAAAGAAACAGATTATTTCATAAAGGAGAAAAATTTTAAAAAAACTGTCAATTGGTATAGAAGTTTTTTCGAACTGGAAAATGGAGATATAGTGGGCGAGGCATCACCCAATTATACAAAAAGGCATATGTTTAAAGGAGTTCCAAATCGCATTTATGAATTTAATCCAAATGCTAAATTAATTTATATAGTAAGGGATCCTTATGTGAGAATTTTATCTCATTATATTCATAACTATGCAAACGGAAGAGAAAGTAATAATTTTGAAGATTCAATAAAAAAAAATAAAAATTATATCCTCACAAGTAAATATTATTATCAGTTAGAACCGTACTTATCAAAATTCAATGAAGAAAGTATCCTATTGATAGTCGCAGAAAAGATGTTTCAAAAGACGGATCTTGTGCTTGAAAAAGTGTTTGAATTTCTTGGAGTGGAAAAGTCATTTGTCCATCCGGATTTTGAAAAACAGCACAGAAGTAAAAAAACTAAAAGAACACGAAGATCCATCTACAAAAGGTATATAAGAAGGTACGAAAGATATCTTCAAAAAATATTTCCCGTGGATATTGAACCGATTCTACCTGATTTTTTAACTCGGGAGCAAGAGTTTGAATTTCCAATATTAACCAATTCAACAGAGGAATTTTTATATAATGAACTTTGCAAAGATTTCAAGATGCTGAAGAATTATATCGACTTAGATTATGAAGATTGGAGAATATCATAAAATTGGTGGTTTACAAGAGTATAAGTTTCATAAGGGAGAAAGTGTTATCAATAATTAAGTAATTAATCAGTGATAGAACTATTTTTGTAATGAGATCATAAACTTTGAGAGGTCAGCAACATATACATGTCTAGTTCCATTACTTACAGCATTAAAGGCTACATGAGTATGAGTTTTGGAATCCCAAACAGGATGCGGGTCTACACGCATCTCTTTGGCTGATTTAGGGTTATTATTAAAAAAACGAGTAACGGATTGAAAACGGGCAAGCGTATATTTCCATTGTTTATCTAGATCGATCAGCCATAAGGGGGCTGTTGAATCGAAATAAGCTTTGTCCCCATGAGGATAGGCATCGTTTAACATGAACTTGCATGTTGAATGCATGACAATATGCCCATGATTGGCAGGAACATCTACAATTTTTTTCAGGTTTTTACCATCATATCTTACTTGAACAAATCTGCGCCCTTTATTCTCAATGTTTAAATTCATAATTAAATGTTTACCATCCGGATGCCAGTTAGGATGATTTCCTCCTTTTTCAGCCCATTCAGTTAGAGGAATAGCAGTATATATTTCTTTTCCTTCTTTGTTCATGGTAACAACCATAGGTTTCCGCTTATTTGAACCTGAAGGTACATATCTTAAAACCAACATGATGCGATTGCTATGCGAATTCCATTTAGTATGAAATCCATAAAAATCGCCATCACCGTAAGAACTTACATCAATCCATGGTTGAGATTTTTCCACAATTTCTTTGTAAGATGCGATCATCTTAGTCTTTCCAGAGGTAGTGTCAGTTATATAAACACCGTCATTCTTTGTAGCACCTTTATTATTTGTAATAAACTTTTTTGGTACCCTAATACCGTAACCTGCTTGGGTATTACCCATTTTTCGTAAATCTGTGGAAACTGCCCATTTTCCATCCGGTGAAACATCATATACAGTCCAATCAAGTTTTTCTTTATTACCAGTTATTGGATTCAGCTTCACTCCATAGGGCAACCAATTATCAATATCCACATTATTATAGTAGAGTTCAGTATCATTCATTCCCCATTGAACTTGAGATCCAAGTTGTGTATCCCAACCATTTGTTTTATCAATAACCTTCTGCTCTCCAGTATGTAAATCAACTAAAATGATTTCAGCAGCTTCACCTGGCTCCGGAGGACGATCTTCACGATGCATTCTTGTTAGCCCCAGGTATCTGCCGGAAGGACTGAAGGGTGAGGAAAGGTGAAATCTATGAAAACATCTTCCAAGGTCTGGGGTTACATTCCAGATAGGTACAATTGGATCATATTCTGTATATCTGGGAAATAATTTATCAAAGTCATAATTGATATCATGACTGTTTTTTGTATTCAGGTAGGGATGTTTTGTGGCTTCCATACTAATTTTTGCAAGAAATTTGAGCATTTTTTTAAGAAATTTTCGAGGATTCAAAGCGATATTTCTTACTCTTTTAAATTTCATTATCGAATGATCACCTAAAAAGGTTATAAGTAGTACTCATTACAATGTATTACTTTAATTCACATATTATATTCAATTTATAATTGATTAGTAGAAGAAGGCTTTGCAAAACCGTGGTTATCGGTCAATCTGAACTCGATTCAGATTCTCCATTCCTCTTTATAGACAGTATCTGGAGATCCTGAATCAAGCCTGTCCCGAAGCGTCGGGGTTCAGGATGACAGTCAGAGTTTTGCAAAGCCTTTCTAGTAATTAATTTGAGTTTTTGAAGGCTTTGTAAAAACCAGGTGTTCGTGAAATTTTACACAGACAAAGTTATTTTGACCTTTCAAAAATTATCATTTTAAATCAGATATTTTTATGTCTGACGCCAATTAATTAAGCTTTGGTGGCGGACTTCTTTTAAGCAGACGTAAAATAATAGTAAACACTTCAGGCACTTGGCAAAAAAAGATTAAATTATCAACTGGCTGCCATTGGTTTGAGAGATTTCAATTGTTGTTATAACAGACGTCAAGATCGGTGAGTGATGCCGTAAAAAATCCACTATAGATGTTCAAAATCTATAATTCTGCAATCTCTGTTTAGCCTAAGTGATCTCCTGCTGGAAGATTAATTAATCAACCGGATGGGCTTTCAGCTGTTTATATGGATTAATCTGGATCAGTGCATTTTTGAGTTAATTGTCCATCAATTGGAAACGAAAGTCCTGTTGATCAAGAAAGGAACAATAATCGATGCCTCGATTCTTATCTATATTTCTCGTCCACTATCGGATAACATGCGCAAGGAACTCAACATGAACCCCTTCGCTCAGACCGACACCGATGCCACTTCCACTAAGAAAGGTGGTAGCTACTAGTTTGGCTATAAAGGCTATATCGGTGAGGAAGTAGAGCCAAAAATTATTCATAAAGTCATCTTCACTCTGGCCAATACACATAACAGCACGTAAATCGAATAGCTGGTCAGTTGCGACGATAAATCCTTAATTTGTGATAAGGCCTATGCTGCCGGCCAGTACAAATATTCGGCACTTTACTACGGTTGGTACCATGGTGTACTCGATTAAGCCACAGGCAGTTAGCCGTTCGTGGTCTTAAAGAAGAAGCGAAACCTGAAGTTAATCAGTGCTCGATCTGCCATGGAGCAATCTTTTGCGTGGATAAAAACCAAAGCGAAGCTGGTCGCCATGCGAACCAAGAGCCAAGCTCGAAACCGATTGCGGTTTATCTTTGCCTGCATTGGATGGCACGTGAACAAAGCAAGATAATTAATTGAAAAGTCCAAATCTGTAGGAATAGTAGCTATGAGAACAAGTAAAAGACCATAACTATGGCTGCAAATGACTTTTCAAAGGCTGCGAGATAGCTTATAAAGATATTGTTGGTGAAAATGTTGACAAAAAGCTTAAAATCAGGTCAACGTTCTGCTGCAAATAATAAAACAAAGAATAAGGTTTTTTAAAGCCTTTTTTTAGTGGAATGATTTAATTGAAGCTGTTACAAAAATAATAATGGTTATCTTGTTAATGAAGTTGAGTCTCTGAAAATTTATTCTATTTTAAAAAGTTTATAATCAGACTTTTCTGTGATTTGTTAGTAAACAGTGTAAAAGTAATGAAAATAATTTTGATTAAGTGATTTGTGGGTAATGCTTTAATTTCCATCTAAATTCTGAACTAGCTGGCATGGATTCATAAAACAACTCAAGTTTATATTAGTGTAAGAGGCTGCAAAAAAATGGACTTTAAATCCAAATTATATCTAGCCTAACTGATAACAGAGAGTTATACTATGAATTATATTTAAGTAGATTGGTTATTACTTTTATGCATTCAAAATGAGACTTTTTTCTAAGCAGTGAAAGAGATTGAAATTCTTCACAGAGGATTAGGTATTATTATCAAATATCGCTGAATATTTTGTATGAAACAGAAGGGGATATGTATCTTTAAAAGCTGATGAATTAACATGTATCCAGAGGGCATACCTCGAAAGCTTCTTAAATTTCATAAGGATTTAGAATTACTATATGTGACTAGGATATTTCAGGCAGCAAATGTAAGATCATCTTCCAGGGGTTTAGTCAAAGTTTTGTTTCCGTCCATATAAACCCTGCCTTGTAATCTTTCAAACTAAAAATAAGTCCAATTATTAAAACACTTATTGTACAAATAATTTTTAATTCAAAATTTGCATAAATTTCAGAAATGAAAAAGCTAATAATTCACAAAAATTCATACTTCAAAATATTATAAAGCTGATAAATAATACTATCGATACGACAATTAGATTAATTAATGATTAGTATTTTTTATAAATAATGGAAAAAAAAGTTTACTGCATTATTTCTAACTCAAGGTTAGATATTAACAAAATAAAGCTGAGAAGACAGCGTTTCGCTAATTATTTATTACAAAGAGAGGATACAGAAGCTGTGATTTGGATTTATCCTATTGAAAGGAGTTTTAAAAAAGTAGAAACGATAAAAAATTTCTTTCTTGGCAATGCTAAAATCAAAAAATCTTCTGGAGGTAAATTGGTAAAAGTTGGCATACCAGATTCATTGCCAAACTTTCTAATTCCTAAAAATTCTTTAACAAAGCATTCACTTATCCATCGGAGGGCTGTTAAGGACTTGATTACCTTACTGAATAAATATCCAGATGAGAAGGTTTTGTATTATACTCATCCATCTTTTCCTTTTTTAACAAGCATAAGCAATTGGAGTTCTGTTGTGTATGATTGTAGTGATCTGTGGTCGAGCTCCATGAGTAAAGACCCCGGATTTATATCAAAATTAACAAGGTATTTTAAATCTAAATCTGAAGTTGAGATTTTAAAGAAAAGCGACAAAATATTTGCAACCTCTGATTTTTTAAAAGACGAGATCTTTGATAAATCTGGGCGGAAAGCTGAGGTTATAGAAAACGGAGTCGATTTTGATAGCTTTACTTCCCTGAACGGCACAAATTCAGATGAAATTGATTCAATACCCAAACCAAGGTTTGGTTATGTAGGAGGAATGAAAAGAAAAGTTGACTTCGAAAATCTTGAAAAATTAGCCCTTCATCATCCAGATTGGAATATAGTTCTGGTCGGTCCTTCAGTTTCTCGTATCAAAGAAATTCATGCCCCTCTGCTTTCGCATAAAAATGTATATGCATTTAACTCAATACGGCCGGATGAAGTCCCCGCTTATTTATCGAAAATAGATATCGGTTTACTACCCTATAGAAATATTCGTTATAATCAGGCGGTTTTTCCTCTGAAATTATTTGAATATTTGGCTTCCGGTATACCTGCCGTTGGCTGGGGATTGCCATCAACAAAAAAGTATTCCAAAGAAGGCATTTATTACTATACTGATGAACCGGGCTCAATTGATGAAATAAGTAAATTATGCAGCAAAGCTTTATCAATCGCAGAAAGTAAGGAGTTTGTGACAGCCAGAAAATCTATTGCTGAACGGGAAGATTGGGACAGTAAATTTGATTCAATTGTGAAGAAAATTGATACAAATAGATAATATTTGAAATGCTGAAGAGACTTATGATCAATTTGTAAGACTAGTATCTTTTTCTGCATTTTAACAAGCTTCAACTGCAATATAATCATCAAACAGTTACAAAATCTATAAATGATTAATGGCTGGTAAAATTCTGATATTTATCGGTTCACTCACAAACGGAGGAGCTGAACGGGTAACTGTTACCCTAAGTAAATATCTTCAACAAAAAAATTTTATTGT